>ENA-UOTZ01000515-UOTZ01000515.1-compost-metagenome-genome-assembly--contig:-NODE-515-length-32271-cov-11.949835_pt1 | contig 32271 bp, 9 predicted proteins | sample MGYA00238144_ERZ746983 | MGnify/ENA primary metagenome ERZ746983 (study PRJEB28759, sample SAMN06268863) | compost metagenome | isolation source: single cell | place: USA: California, Emeryville, Joint...
CCAAAATTGTGAGAAAACTTGAGTTTCTGAACATATCAAATCATATTTGAAAGGAACAATCCTTCGATTTTGAAGAGACGAATTTCTAAAATAGTAAGAAAGAATAGTAGACTGATATTGCTCACTGCTAATCCATAAAATCATCACTAGAATTGCGGTATCTCATTTTTTTACTCACTGCTGCTTTAACTTCGCACGTCCTGTGATATTATTCGAAATCTACAAAAACAAATCATAATAATATGTAATCTTGTGAAATAATGTCTGGAACCTATCCCAACATGAAAGTAGTGAAAGTTGTACGAAAAATCAATTCACAAAGCCACAAGAATTCAGTAGGTTATTTCGATATTCTTACATAATATACAATTTACAATTTTTCGTTTTGGGGATTGAATGCCTAACGAAAAGAGGAGTCACAACAATAATTTGATCACGATTGATTTGAGGATATTTACTAATCGCTACGCGATTTTATACGCATATTTCAAATTAACAATAAATGAAACAAGTTTACACGCAACACCTCAGTGGCGGTCCAATTTCATGATTAAGCCTTGTCTATCTGTAAAAAGATAATAGTAACTTGGGTTTCACCACGCAGCTGGAAGCGCGTCGCATTTAATTTAGAAATCTGCGTCTGTAATCTTACTTTTCATATTTACACGTTTTAGCCAGGCGAGTCCAGGGAACTTGGGTGGGTTACAACTTTGCTGATGTGTAATGAGATCCCTCCGTTTCACATAGTTAGCACAGGTCTTACATAAAATCATCACTTCCTTGCAATCATACTCATTGTGATTCTTCTTATTCTTCCTCAAACAAACCGCAGTACAAAATTTGCAAATGACTTCCATTTCAGGGCATAGGGTTTCATGTTGCTCGAGGTCTTTCCTTTTAATCAAGGCTCCACATTTATGTTGATCGATTACTTCTCTGCAAGCCAACTCATGGTCATTCCTGGAGTAAAATCTTAAATTACAATATTTGCAGATCACCTCAGGACAGTCACACGGAACATCGTTTCCAATTAGATCATTCTTGTGAAGATATTTCCCGCACTGACATTTTACAACACGGTACTCACATTCTTTAATCAGATGAGCATCCAATGCCTCCACAGTTCCAGTCCAAACGCAGGGTTTGTCAAGAATTGCTCTCATGGGACAAGCTACGGTTTGAAGTTTAATGATGCTCTTAAGATCCATGACTTCTAAGGAGGCTGTTATTTGTTTTCTGCATCGAGGGCAAGAAGCTCTGCCCTGAGTAGCAGCGCAGAGGTCATACGCGCAGAGCTTGCATAATGAATGTCCACAAGGAAATAAAGTGCACGGGTTGCGGAATACTCCAAGACAAATCACACATAGCATCTGCTCCATCAAGTTTTTACTTTGAAATATTTCAATCGGGTAGCCTGTATTGAGGAATACCTCCACAGAATGGGCTTTAAGGTCGGCTGATATCATTTCGTTTTGATTACAAACGGTTAAAGTGGATAGTTAGCTCGCTATTCTTGAAGTTTTGTAATTGAAGGAACTGTCGAAATTTTTAGAAGCCTCTAAATTATTTAAATTTCTGAGGACTTAACTCGGGTAAGTGTTCCAGTTGATCACTTGATCGCATCCGATCAATACATCAAAAAAATTTTCGGTATCAATTTTTTTCAGAGTGAAACTTCACAATAACATATAGAATTTACTTTTGTACCACTTAATCCTTCTTTTTTGTGTTGACGTGCAAGAATAGAGAGTGAATGAATGGTGTCGTAAATTCTATATTTGCTGTTGATAGAGAAATGCAATAATTTAAACAAAAAGCAAAACAAAATATTAATAATAATAACAATAGAGCAACAGATCGTTCAATTTCATTTAAAACAGCCTGCCTCGAAGTAGTTTTACCAGGATAACTCTCTTGCAAGCATTTTGTGAGCAATAATTGAGACAATGATAAGGGTCTTTGAAGATTTAATCCAATTAATCAAATATCCACTTTCGGCTTTAAATACCGCTTATGAAGATATTTTTTATAATTTCAAAAAAATTCAAAAAAGAAATTCATTTCTATATTTCCTCTCAACTGACGAACTGACTGCGAAAAGCTACTTCGAGCTATCAAGTGCTCAAATGGATTCATACTATACTATCCTTTGCGGGTATCTACATCCGCAAGGTCAAACCGTTAGCACTTGTTCACAAGAAGTTTTTTGCAGCAATATCATCATCACTACCACTCTAACGATCACCAACTTCGATTCATTCAAGCTTGGTTTTGTCCGGAGTGAAAGCAAACTATCTGTCTTACCCGCAGTATCTCCTGAATGAGATATTGTGATAATAGCCGATAGACAAAAAAAATACTCGATCAATGAGAGAATGGACCTAGCCAATAATAGAATTCTAAACAAAATACATTGAATAGTGTCAGGTTAGTTGTTTCCTAAACAATTTTGTAACACAGGTCTCTATAAACGAGAAACTTTTGGCGTAGAAATAATGGTCCTTTGTCTAAAAAGTTTCCCATTGTGAAAGCATTTTTGTCTTTCAATTTATTTCAATTCAAAGAGAAAAGCTCGTAGAAAAATGAGTTTCTACAGTTTTCTTTTGTCTGCTTTGATCAATTATTGATTTTCATCATCATCAATGCATTTCTCATCTTGAGAAGATACTAATTAGAGAAGTATGTCTGTTAGTGCATACAAATATTTAATATCGAAAGGTTCGCTCGCAGATTTAAACACATATGGACAAATACTAACACATGAAACAGTCATCTGATTGCAAAACCGCTTTCTTTACAGTTTATCAACCAATTCAGACAATTGCTTTATAGCCTTTTTATAGTTTTCCTTCATTGTATCTTTTTTTCCCTCATAACAAGCCTCCAGCTTTCCCAGCGGTTCGTTCATACATCTGTAATAGGATTTTTGATCTTTCGAATTCCCTTTGCATCTAGCGGTTTCTCTAGCAAACTCATCCTAATGAACATGGCGATAAACTCCTATTCAGCAGTTAATGACCTACTTCACAGGCTTTGGATAATCCTTCATTCTCTTTCTTTTGGTTCAGATAGGGTTTTAATATCATGCGCGAGCATTCTTCTGCTTCTTTAAGATTGTAATCCTTTCTTTCATAACATTTTGCTTGAAGTTCATGCGTTTTCTCCTAAAAATTCAATAAAACAGATTATAGTGTTTGGGTCGGTCTTAGTCTGTTTGATTTGATCTGGCTAATCAAAGTACAAAAGTGAAAGAGTATGAAAGTTTTCTGGATACAAGACGAAAGATTCTTACTTTCAATTTTTTGTAGTCGGCTGCAAAGAAGTCAGCAAATTTTTCGTACATATATCTCATTTTGATTTCAGGATCTTGCTCACGATACATAGCCGTTTACGAAAGAAAGCTTTTGAATGTTAAAAGATGGAATTGTCGATAATATCTCTGAATATAAATAGATATTTTGAAGAATAAATAGCTTGAAGAAATTTCGAGGCTGCGAATGTATTGTTGACTTTTCAAATCTAAGGGGAAAATATTTCAACCAGTAGGCTTTGTTGTTTGTGAAAGATAACAGACTTGAGAGAAAACAAAATAGAATATGATTCTTCTCAAATATAGTATCCTTTTGCAAACCTGCAGCCATTGTGATTTTTCCCGGTTCACAAAAAATAGCAATCTCTCTTTGTTATTAATTGTTGCTTGCACTTCACTTGAAGTAAGTACACGGGGACATGACTCCTCGAATAAACCAAATTATACAAATCCTTCACTTAAAATTGAATTCGAATATTAAACAATTCTCTATAAAGTAATTTATTTAGGGGTAAATGCATAAATTATCTTATGATTCTCTTTCTATCCAGAAAATTAATCAAAATCAAACCTATGTACTTCTTAAGCCACTTAAACATTGCTTAGGTTGTTGCCCATGCTTATGTGCACATAGTTCTTATTGGCAAAACAAGAACATGGACCTATCAAGTTTCGAAACTAGAATATTTTTGATGTAAAAGTCAACCAATCTATTTCAAACATATGACTAAAATCGATCCTGGCATGCACTGAGCCTATTTTATTGATCAGATAGCCGAATTAGATTTCTGATGTATTATAAAATATTGAAGTTTTTTCAATAGTCTTATGAAAAGCCATCCAGCTTTTTTGTATTGAAATTATGGAATCAAAAGCCAAATGAACTGCTCTGGATAGATTTTCAATCACTTCGTTAAAACTTTCAAGCAGAGAAAGTTATTTAAATTGTTAGGAAATAAATACGGCTTGGGATTAAAAAAGTAGTGAATTAGGTTATAACTTTAGAATTATTTATGATGATAACGAACAATTGGAATCTATAAGTTTTTTTATTTCAATTTATAAGGTCAAGTTCAGAAATAAAAAAAGAGATGACAGAAAAGCAACCCACTCCAAAAGAAATAGTGTTACAATCAAAACAATTTGCAGATCAAGAGCTCCTCGAGACTTTTCCTTCAGCTCTGAAAGTAATGATCTTATTTTTTTGGTCATAATTATCAAACAATTTTAGCCTTTGCTTATTGTGTGCCTGCTATATACAGGGTACATGGGTTACAGCACCGACGAGACATGGAAGGCTGGTGGATCCCAACTCTACGTTCTGTTTCCAATCTTTAGTGGCTTAATAACACTAATCTTGATGCTGATTCTGATTCTGTATAAAAAGCTTCAGAAGAAGAGAAGACATTTTCTCAAAACAATTGGAACTCTGATACCAGTATTTAGTTGTACTCTCATTTTCGAAGGCCACATTGTTGGGTGTGTGAAATGTACCAAACCTCTTGGGAGCAATGGAGCGTTTTTTATCGGGTTTATACTTTTCTTCCTTTTCTGGACTTTTATTGCGTTTGTTTCTGATTGGAGACTACGGTGCGTATTGATGACCAGCTTTTACATTTATACTGCAATGAGAGCTTTTTCTAACGATTTGGGATACCACCTCTTACCTACATTCGGGATGCTCATCTTAATCAACTTTGAAATATACTCTAAAGAGCAGCAGAAACTAAAACTTATACAGGCTGTCATGGCCAGCAAAACTCACAATTACGAATGGAAAAATCTCGTTAAAATACACTTCAAGACACCTCTTGCAATTTTGGACACAAATTTAAAACCAAAATTTTATAACGAAGAGATGGGAGCGAAGTTTGGGTTTAAAAGCGAAAATAAAGCTGAGTGTGGCCACCAAATAGTCGAAATTTTGCAGAATATTAAATTAAGCAATCCAGATTTTGATATGAACACAGGAAAACTAGGAAATCATCAACATCCACAGAATTTCCCGACGAACACTGAAGGAGACACGCTGCCAAGCATTAGTCTTTATGACTTGATGTTTAGCGCTTACCTTAATAGTCGAACCATTACAGAATTGAAAGTTCCTGATGCAATTGTGAATATTAAAGATAACGGAATGCACCTTGAAGTAAATATAAGAGCTATTCCTTGGAAGCAAAAGACCTGCTACATGATTCTTTTCACCGATACTACGATCCACGTTCTCAATAGCAAACTTAAAGAACTCAACCTATATAAGGACACATTGCTTGCCACAGTTTCGCATGACTTGCGTTCTCCGCTGAATGCAATTATCGGAACAATCGAAGGGATCGATTTGGACCCGGCATTTCCCGGCAGCTTAAAAGGAGAGCTAGAAGTTGCAAAAAATGGCTGTTCATTCTTAATGCTCTTGATCAATGATATTCTCGATTTCTGTCAACTTCAGAACAGCGATTTAAGACTGACTTTCATGAAGGCAGATCTCAAGAAAATTCTTCAAGACACTCTTGCCTTGGTGAAATTGCAAGCAAAAATGAAACATATTGAGCTACAACTTGAAGTAGAAGAAGGCGTTTCAAACGAAATTTTCACGGATCCCAATAGGCTCAAGCAAATTCTTGTGAACCTACTGACAAATGCAATTAAGTTCACAAATGCTGGATTTGTGAAAATATGCTTGAATAAAACTGAATACAATGGAAGGCCTTTCTTCATGTTTAGTATCCAAGACACAGGTGTTGGAATTCAAGAAAAAGATATCCCGAAGCTATTCAAACTCTATGGAAAATTGAGACAAGAAGATGAGAATATCAATAAGTATTATATTGTTATATTAGTAGATGACTTTTTTTAATCATTAGGCATGGAATAGGACTGGGACTGAAAATCTGTCAGGACCTTCTTAAAAAATTAAATACCTGCCAAAATAATGAGTTCATTGTTGAAAGTGAGTATGGAAAAGGGTCCATCTTCCGATTCTGCCTCCCCCACGAAAGCTTTAACCACTTAGAAGAAGTTAAATCTCGATCTCAAGATGAGATGGGCACAGCTTGGGACAATATCTCAACGATTACACTTGACAACAAAAAGGGTGCAATTCCAAGCAGCCCTCGAAGAAAATTCTTTGAAAGTTTGAAAACCCGCGTGGATCAAAGCATCACCCAAAGTGATCTAATTTGCAATGAAACAATAAGGCCGCTCTTAACTCCCAGTAAAAGACAAGGGGAAATTTTGATAGTGGATGATGATGCTTATTGTGTAGCAGCCCTTCGATCTTTATTGGGCCGCCTCGGTTACAAAGCCACCGGAGTTTTTAGTGGAACAAGTGCAATACAGGAACTAACAAACTCTCCAAGAAAATATAGTGTTGTTTTGCTAGATTGTCATATGCCGGGTCTTGATGGAATAGAAACCGCAAAAATAATTCGAGAAAAAACCAAAAATGACGAAGTCGACGATGTCACCGTAATTGGACTTACTGGAGTGACAACAGAAGCTGAGCAGTCTCGCTGCAGAGAGGCTGGTATGGATGATATACTCATAAAGCCCGTAACAAAATCAGTTATCCAAAGCAAATTATTACAATATCTTAAGAACTTTGATTGAGAAATCATTTTCTCAAATCGTTTTTTGGGCAGTCAAATAATAATAATGCTGAAACCTTAATCTCGGTCAAAGGTATTGTAGCCCATTCAGCAATTTCTTAACATGTATCTATTTATATTCTAAGTATTAAATAAAATGTACGGCTCTCTCTAGAGTTCAGAGTAGCTGTATGCTTTAGTAACAAGAAAAAGTCAAAATTATTCGCAAAGTTGAATGTACACAATGGATAATAGAAGATTCTCAACGAAGTATAGGGTGGCAATCTCCTGATGAGATCGATTTGTTTTCTTTGAAAAGAAAGTACTACTGTATTGAGAAGGGAAATAATATTTTTCTTCTTGTTTTTCAAATAGTCAGTTTAGAGAGTTTGTTATATCATGCAAATATGCCGAGATAGCACTCATTCGTTTTTTCAGCACCTTCTCAACAATTTCAATCACACTGATAGTTTTTCTAGACATCAGTTGGTGTTTAAAGAATTTGCACTTTTAATCAAGACCATATTGGGGAAAAATTGAAAAATATAGAGCTCAATTTTCACTAACACCTTAGTTTTAGCTAACGAAGCTAAATTAGGCAATATTTCAGTACGAAATGCTTGAAAACCATTTTTTTGTCTGATACTTTTGTCTCGAAATGCTCACAAAATGAATCTGAAGGAATATGATTAATAAAATGATTGAAGCATTTCAATACGAACAATGCAGAAATAAATTCAAATATCATTGTTGATTAGTTTTTTTCAATTTAATTCGCTTGAATTGCGTATTTTTAGGCTTCATTGTTATACCTGATTATTGACTTTTCTTTAGGAGTTATCATCATTTGAGAATATTACTACCATAGGAGCACGCATTTTGCAATAACGTATACCTTCTCATTGAAAGCATTTTTTATTTCATAAAATTATTTCTCAACGTGATCGATGCCCTCAAAATGATGCAGTAAATTTTCACAAGCTGCTGATCAGGAGATAGTCGACCTTGTTGCAGCTCAATAAAAAACATCTTGCACCTAAAGTTTAGCAATGTATAAATTAATTGGAGATCAGCTAAATACCAGCATCTATGTTCTTTCAGACCCTCAAGGAATCCAGAAGAAGCAATAATACTCCCTCTGATTGCTGTTATAGCTCGCACTATCGAAACTTCAGCATTAAGTAGGAGTTATTTGAACGCTTCTTGTTAATGATGTACCCAAATATATTTTCTGTTCGTATTAAAAATTATTACAAGAAAATACCTCTGGAACCTTACTGAAAGATTAGCCTTAATAAATCTTATTTTTGAAGTCTTTGACTAATAAATTAGTTTCAATTTCGATAAAATAAAAACTCGAAGGTTTGGGATCTCAGAAAATAAACCACTCTAATTCCAGGCTTAATTAGATTCAGTCAATTTGAAATTTTTCAGTTGAATAAAAATAATAACTCACATCAGATGGTGGTTAGGTGCTTCATCGAGATCTATTATTAGACATTTGCATAAGATTCAGCTGAAAAATTTTCAGTCTCTGACTTTATATAGAAAGACTTCAGTAGCACTTAATAATATTTTTTTGATATTTACATCCTCGATCTTATCAGCTCGAGGAGGTAATCTTGGACTTTGAATAGGCTTACTAATTTTCTTTTAGAGTCAAATTCTAGAATTATCTGTTGAATCTTGAGAGCTCGAGATCTCCAAGTCTAAACAGAAGAAATTTCAAATTCCCAGAGAAAGTGCATCAGCAATGAGGTTGAAATATCTACGCTGGTGAAGATAAAAGTGAAAGGTAAAGCCCGAATTTTCCAGAGCAAAGGAAGACTTGAAGTAACCCAGAGCACACACAAGAGATAAGGGAATCAATCCCTACTAAATGCTTCCTTTGAAAAAATACATTGATGGATGAGCTCCTGTAAGGAAAGTTTTGAGAACTGCGGGTATTAAATTCTCAAGAGAAAACAAAGAATAGATCGATATCTCATCGAACTTGAAAATATCAGGCCTGCAGAAAGCTCTGGCCTTGTAACTTCACAGTTCGAAGGGATTTCGACAAAATCTCAGTGACAAAAAATGCATTCTCAAAAATATAGTGATTTGCTAAGCATTAAAAATATCTATTGATTGTACTGAATCATTAATGATTCATGGAGATGATGTTATGTGGCCTTTATATTCCGCCTTTTTAGTGCTCATGGAATGGACTACTATAATAATCTTCCTCAATTATTTAGCAATTATTATTGTTAAATTTGAGGAGATCCTTATACGTTTCTAACGTAGCGGTCAGGAGCGAATTTTTTATTTAGTTTCAAGCAGGGAAGGGACGTTAATTAATTAATATACGAGTCTCTTTACAAACTTTCCATTTTATCGCCAACTCTCATAGAGATGATGAAGCATTGTTTGTGAAAGCTGTTCACCTGGAGATTCTAAAGCTGGTCTATGGTCTTTTTAATAATTAACATTAATGTCCACAAAGAATAGCTTACTTACATTTCAAGCCTGAATTGAGCAGCCTCAGCTTCCAAAAAAAAGATCGCTAAGCAAATTGCATCATTTAGCTATTGGAAGTTAAATTTTCGGAATTTTTTTTTTTTCTTTTGCAATTAAATTATTAAATTCTAATTTTATCAACAATAATACGGTTTGAAACACAATCTATCAATGTTTCTAAGGAGTCTTAATGAACCCCACACAAGATCAATAACAGTTGAATCAATCCTTCCAACTCTGAAAATTTCATCAAAAAGAGGACTTAAAATTATCGATTGGATTTAAAAGATTGTTGCTGAAAATAGACAATTAATCCAAGTCGCAAAATTTAATATTTCAAACTCATATCTTTTTCGTCAAAAGGTTATGAATTCTAAAAAGAGCACTGTTCGTTATGGAGACTACGTATTCGTCAAACTTAGTAAGGCAGAGAGCCCTCATGATGAATTTGTCATTTCAGCAAATGGCTTCTACTCTGCGAATATTTGGGCTGGAGAAGAAGCAAATCTAAACGTCCGTAGCTTTAGAAGCTCTCTTTTTCAAATCTTTCCGAATCAGCATATTGCCAAAGACGCTAACATCAAGCAAACAGAGACACAGTTCAATCTGTTAAAAATGTTGAATCCAGATAACATTGCTGGAACACGTTTTTTCATGGAAGAAATCAAGAAAGAAAAAAATAAAGAGAATCGACGAGCTGAGAAGGTAGAATTCCTTAAACAGAAAGAGATTTCAGAAACCTTTGGGCATCCAGTCCTCTATGGCGGAAAATTTACTCTTAAGCACGTCGAAAGTGGCATGTTCCTCGAAAGTAGTCCTAAATCCCACCCTTTTGGGATCGGTTGCTATAAGGTGAAGCTTACCAACTCGCCAAATTCTGAAATGCATTTCCAAATCATGCCTTCTCTTGCTCACCGCTTGCTCGGAGAGACTGTCTTCTATGGAGAACCAATTTTAATTTACACGCCTCAACTGAATAATTTTTTGCACTTTGGAGACGTTCAGCCTCTGAGCCCATCATCATTTCTCAATCCTAATCCCATCTTAGATAATCATCATTTCCCTCCTTTCCCTCGTAGAAGAAGAAAACCGGTTTTAGAAAACAAAACAACCAAGGTAGTTGGGTGCTCCTTAACTAACAACACAGCAATACTTATGGACTACAATCATTTTGAATCTGACTTCTTGAAAACAGGAGACTATATTAGAATTTTCCATGATCATTCTTGTCTCACGATATATGAACAACTAGAGACTCGAATCATGTTTGAGTCTTATGAATCTGCTGAATATCGACATCAGCTTGCGAATACAATTTTTCAGATTGCTAGAGTTCCTTCAGGCCCAAAAGAGTTTCCTCGAGAGGAGATAGTTAGAACTCTTAGCTCTGAAAAGATAGGGATTAGTGCTGCTGAGAATAAAGCTGACCTCTACCTGCTTCGACACTTCGTTACTGGAAAATATCTCGCATTGTCAGATCAAAAGGATGAAAGCAGCAACGAGAGAGGATCAAGAAAACAGCACCAGTTGCAACTTGTTGAGATTTCTGACACCAAAGCAGCGCCCCAAGGAAAGTTCCCATATATTCAAATAGTTGCTGAGCCACACGAAGGCACAGAACAGGTCCACAAAAGTGCGGTATTCAGAATCAGATTCGTTGGTGAAGCATTCTCAGCTTTTCTCATGTTGGGAGACGGAGTGGACGTTGGAAATCAAAAACGCTGTGATGCAGAAGATTCCAAAAGTCGTGTGCCTGAGGATTACTTAATAGATAAACTAAAGCCTAAGCAATATCATGTGGTGGCTGAAGAGGAACTTGATATACTCCGTTCATCACTCAAATTTTGGAATATTTCGAGCCATGAAATACATTATATTCTCAAGGCGGAAAGCTTAGCAAACAAATTTAACACCTTTCTTGATTTTTGTTTTGATTTCAAGACTCCTCTTGAGCGCGCCAAAATTGCTGAGTATGAAGAAAAGCAAAAACTTGATGAGATTACAAGACTCTCGACCGGTATTGGTATTGAAAGAGGGCCACTAACCCGGCATTCTTCAAAGGGAAAGAAAAAAACTGTGAAACTTACTGACCTCGTTAATAAATTTGTGCGAGCGATACCAGCGTCTGAGGAAAAGAAGGAGATTGTTGGACTTTCTGGTGGCCAAAAGAATTTGGAAGAGAATAGCCCAGCCACTCATGATGAACTCCCGAATGAACACACTCATGAGCTCTCTCCTCATTATTCTCCTCACCATCACTACCACGACTCACATGATCACCAAAGCACATTTAATGAATTTAGTATAGTCAATCTGATGAAATTTTCTGATTACAGGCGCGACTCGGATGACGAGAGCAAAATTGAAATTGACAAGGGAAAGACTGTTCCCAATCGACCAGCCTTTCCCAAAAGAATTACTCATTCATTCCAAAGAGCAACTACTCACCAAGAAAAGGAACAAAAAAAGAGGAGAAAGCTTGCCCAGGCCCTTCAAGAACATATTGATGAAGACGCTTCTGATAAAATCGAAAAAGAATCCCTTCTTAACCTCTCGGTGCAAATGAATAAATTATGTGAGTATATCAATGACTATCTCTATGCAAAATCGACAAAAGATTCTGAGGAGGTCGAAGAACAAACTCCAGACGAAAAATCACTGGTTCTTGATCATGTGAAGCAGTGGGTCGCAAGAGAATTTCGACTGTTGGAGTTTGCTAACCTTATTCTTGATCAGTTCTTTTGTGGCAACAAAATATGTTCTTTAATCACAGAGTTAAGAGCTCGGTTCGACGACGATGAGGATTTCCAAGATTTTGATCTCGAAAGCTTTGATCTATTAGTGAAGGTATTAGTCGATTTTCTTATACTCATGACTAAGAAGAACGAGCTGAATCATCTCTACAATTGCCAATATGTTTCAGTTTATCTCCATCTTTTTTTGAGCAAAGCGAATAAAGGCCTCTATTCTATTCTCCCAATGAACAAGTTCTCAAAAACCCGAGAAAGAATATTCTCCTGCCTTAAAAACTTCCTCTCAGATGAAGATCCGTCCACTTTAAATCAGCTAAATCATTACCAAGCCAAGATTTTCGAAGCAATAACTCTTGAAGAGGATTACAAAGCTCCGTTTCTTGAATTGCTTGATATTCAAACAAGGAGTAAAGCGCCTAACGTCAACAACAAAATTATTATAGAATTTATCAGAAAATTTCTTAACGATGGAAAATCCCTTCGACACGTTTTCCCACAGTTTAGCTATCAAGAAGGAGTGATAATGGTCAAATTTTGTCGTTATTCTGGAAATGTCGATTTAAACTATGAATATACTCTACAGGAATTATTCTTAGGTGAGAGTGTGAATATGAGTATTATCAGTATGAGCCCAGTCAAATCACCCAAAAAAGCGAGCAGAGAGCCTATAATAGAGACACTCGCTGCATATATTCAAAAAGCTTTTAATTTGATTGAAGCTCTGAGTCAACTCGACGACATGCTGTTCTCTTTTATTATTATGAAATATTACCCATTTCATATTCTCCAGAGAGCCTCTGAAGAACTTGCGACTATCAATCCCCAAATATCTTATCTCATCAAATCAATAATTTCAAGCGTCCACCTGAAATATGTCAAGCCCCCACTCCAAGGCTTACCAACTCAAATCAAAATTATTGCGGATGACAGCGCGACTTGGAACCAGATCAATGAGACCTTAGCACGAATAAAGGAAAGAATGGGCAAGTTGATTTCAGACATTGAATGGGAAGTTATCAAAGAAAGAGAGGTTGAGGAAGATGTTAAAAAGTCCAAGGAGGTGTTTGAAAATAATTTAGAAGAGAAGCGCCCTGGGACAGAAGCTCAAATGATCGAAATCTCGGAGCATATAATACAAAAATATGAGAAGATTTGTGCTAATTTGATCGAAGCGGCTAAGACTCCTGATTCTCAGGAGGCAAAGGAAGCTGCAAATGAAGCGTTTGAGTTTTTCTCAACTCTTGAAACCATGTCAATAAAATATGTAATTATTGAAATCCTCGAAGAAGTGAAAGCAAAACTCAGCGCGAGACTCAAAGGAGGTGATGACAAATCTCTTTCATCGTTAAACACAACAACCGATTCGATACAAACTTCTCAATCTCCTTCGATACCACAAGGAGTTATGGATTTCACAGTAATCTCTGATATTATAAAAAAAGCTTCAGAGAAATGGAAAAATCCAAACAACTATCTTCGACAGTCCCACCAAAATTCAGATAGAAATGATCCGACAAAGAATCTGGATGCTATCCTCTTTAATCTCCTATCAATACAAGACCCTACGATACTGAAACAGATTGTAAGTAAGCTGAGATGGGTCGCTTGTTTCGAAAACAATATCTACAGAGAGCTAAAGAAAACCACAATAATAAATGATCTTGGTGACTTAACTAACCTAACAGATGTGCTGGAAATCCTCTTTACGTTTAGCGAATATTCAAGAATATTCAAAATACCGGAGTGTTTTGGAAAACCTATACCTGAAAATAGAATTAAAGAAATTTTTGTGGATATTGATAATAAAATAAACCGCTTGCTCTTCATAATTTACAACCCAAAAAAGCATTTCCGATATCCTGAATGGAGTAGTGACTGCGAAGAGAGGTTCTTAACTGGATTTAGAAAATGGAAATCAACCACAAAGGACAAGCCTTTCAAAATAAACCCAGATGCAGTTAACCAAACATATCAAAAGATATATCTTGCGGTTGATATTCCCAAGATTCTCTTCCAAATTATTGAAATCGCAGTGTCTATTAAAGGGAATAATTTCTCCGATGAAATGAAAGACTATCTTCTGGTTATTCGCAAGGCAGTTATCATTCTGCAGATCATCATTTACAAAAACACTGAGAATCAGTCTTCTCTTGCGCAGCAAAGGTTCATGATATCAAACCTTTATAATGTGACTTTCACCAATCAAACATGCGATTTTATGATTCTTTTCTCAGAGATGATGAGAGGAAATCGAAAATTGATCAAGATGCCTATGAAGTACCTGAGCGACATCACCTGGTCAGCGTTCATTAATACATTCAACCTGCCAATTTCAAGCTGTGAGAATCATGCTTACTTATGCTCAGTGTTAATGTCTCTACATTTTGTTTCGAGGGTTTCCATTGGAGGAAAGGATCCTTACCAACTTATTGCTCAAAAATTTTCACAAATGGTCGAAGTCCTTACATCCACTTCAAATGGATTGGATATTTTCGAATTAGGAGGACCCTCCAGCCCCAGCAATTTAAAAGAAGAGACTGGTCAAGTCATTGATCTTCCGTACCACTATTATAGTATTCGAGAATTACTCAGCTCTTGGATAGAGATCAAGGACAGAATTCTTAAAGATCGCACAAGAATTGAAAAGATATTCGGTCAGTTTAAGGCCACACAATGGTATCAGGTTCTCAGCAATCCTAGCCTTATCTTCCAATTTGAAATTCGGAATTTGGTTTGTAAGACTCTCACTTGTGGGTGGTATGGCGGCAAGTACAAGCTGAAAGCGTTCGAAAAATTTAGCGACTTTATGAGCTTTGTATTCAGGTTATTTGCTGATATCAGTGCGTTTATTACGTTCATATCGTCAACTGGCAGCCACAAAGAATTGAATCACCAGCTTGAGATTCAATCAGGAACTTTGTTCAGCGAAAGCTCTATGGTTGTCCAAATGCAAAGTATGCTTGATATACTGAACAAAACCGGGTTATCAAAGGCCAGAATGCAAATTTATATTGAAGATATTGAGCTCATAAACCTTTGGAAGGAATACATTTATGACGGATGCATTGGCCTCCTGAACGTAATGTTGCTCGAAGAATCCAATCACATGACAGATACCATTGACTTTACTGATCAGCAGTTTCCCAATCTCATTTCCTATTATTTATATCTGCTGGAGAAGGTTGCTCTAATTCCTGTTGAGTCTAAACAGAGTGTCTTCAGGAAAATAGAAGAGGATTTAACAAAAGTCTCGCTCCTACCTGAGTACAAATCGTTTAAGGATAAACTTCTAAAAGTTGCTCAAATGCTAAAAGAAGTTTCTCCTAACCTTAAAAGCAAACTCAGCACATCTAGGACCAAATTTTCCACTGAAATACAAGTGTATGAGGAAAATTTAAATTTATTCTTAAAAAAGGGCAAGCAAGTCAAAGAAGCAAATATTAGGAAGCTGGCTGACACATTAGCTTCCTTACCTGATCATAAAAAAATTATTAAAGAAATTATAACTTTTCTCAAAACTCAGTACAACAATCTGAAATCTGCCGAATTGTCCTTCCTTATGAAGCTTTTGAGAAAGTTCATTGAAAGGGAAAACACAAGAGCAACTGCCGACGAGCCCGTGCATACTTGGGAAAGTGTGAATATTTCTGATTTGCAAAAAATGACTAAAATTCAAGGGCTTTATAGGGAGCTCGGTCTCACGAAACTGTTAGTAAACATTGCTCTTGACCGTAACCAGAGCAAAATAATGATCGAGTTCCTCCAGCTTGGACTTGCTTACCTCTATGGTGGAAATTCTGAAGTGCAAGAAGAGTATTTTCAACTTTTTAGGAGCGACTATGATAACCAAATAATCACCATACTGCGAAATGGATTCGAAAAGCATGCAAACTTTTTCAAGGAGTTCGAACGAATAAGGATCAAAAACCTGTACCAAGCCAGTGTTCGCTATGGATTCGAATATCTTGAAGAATTACGAGAAGACATTGAAGGCGAGAAAGAAAAAGAAAGCAAAGTTAAAAGTCAACTTTCTCCTTATGAAAAAGATGAGCAAATGTTTTCTAAAGTGAGAGAGAGTTTTAATGAGGAACTTTTTATCGACACACAGGAAATGAAATCTTCAAAGGTGCTAATATTAATTCTCAGTTTTATACAAGGGCTCGTTGATAAGCAATGCAAAAATCTTCAAGACTTCTTCAGGCATCAGCGATACATTGATGACAAAGGTGAAGAGAGAGTCTTGGCAAACTCGTTCAATTTCTTAGCGGAGTTCAGGTCTCTCTTTAACGCGTATTATAAAGTTCATTGTATATACAATAATACAGTTGGCGACAAGATACTTGATGTATTAACAGAATTTTTACAAGGAGATGTCCAAGAAAATATGGAGAGTTTGCTGAACAAAACCCTGCTCTATGATATGTGCCGCCTATTGACTGATTTTAACAATCCAATCCACCTTCTCCCACGTGGTTTCGGTCCAAATCCTTATACTGGAGAGTTTCAGACATTAAAGAGTCGTGTTATTCAATTCTTAAAGACTTTAGCAGAGTATCCGGATCTGAAGATCCTTCAGAGAGTCGAGAAGCATCTGGACCTTAGTGGTTTGCTTGATGTATACGAAGCCATCATGTATGAATTCTTTGGTTGGGACATGAAGAAACCTCCTCAACAAAAACTGTACGCTATTGCTCAAGACAAAATAAATAATCTGAATAACGAGGACTACGATGGAATACTTATGGATGGTCAGTGCATCTACATCATATTCCGTTATTTGTGGGAAGATCCTGTCGTGTTTGAGAAGAATATTCAGCATCTCATTAGTGAGTCCGACAGAGACCTGCAGAAAAAAGAAATACTCGAAGTATTTATCTTCTTTTTTAGCGCGAAAACGGTACGTGGAGTTGAAATTTTAATGGAAGATAAACAAAAAGACCTCATAAAATATTGGTTCCCAAAACTTCCTGTCTGCAATTATCTTTTAGAATCATCAAAGCAAACGTTTAACGTTACGGTTGATCGTTCAAACACTCAAGCAAAAATATCGTCACTGATGGAGGCTGCTGAGGAGTTTATTCCTCAAATGCATCTTGACTATAATTCTAGACGAAGATTTTTGGGCCTTAACTTAAATCAATTCTACGCCTATCTCAGAGTGTTTGTGAATATGATATCTATAGCTATTAATATTCTTAATATCGCAACACTGAGATTCAGAGAAGGAACTTATGAGTTCCAACCCGCATGGGGAGAAACTCTCCAAATTTGGCTAAATGTGATCAATTTTATACTAGCTATAAATCTGATTGCTATTTGGTTACTTACCTCTCGAAAAAGATACCTCAGGGTCATGTGGGAGCGCTTTTCAGAGGCTTTTTCGAAAGAAATGGGAGTTTTACCACAAACTATAGAACGCAAATTAGACGAAGAACGCTATAACGACCTTGATAAGAGTGAATGCATGATGATTCTCAAATTTAAAGGCATTGATTCCGAGGAGTTTGCTCTTGTTCAAAGACATAGTCAAATTTATTCAGAGATCCAGAGAGAAGTCTGGATTCAAAGTTTTAAATTTGCTATTAGTTCTCCGGCCTTGCTGTGGCATACAGCGTACTTTGGTCTTAGCGTTGGGTCTTTTATCACTCCTATTTTTTCTGCAATGTTGATCGCAGACATTGCAGTTCAATCCGATGCTATTGGTCAGGTAATTAAAGCTGTCTTGACGAACTGGCGTCAGTTCTTGTGGACTCTTTTCTTGCTCATTATGTTTGCTTTGATATATACTTTCATTGGGTTCTATATGCTTCAAGATGAGTTCAAAGATAATAGCGGCCACGCTCTCTGTCAAGACGCGCTGGGATGCTTCCTCGCAGTTATAAACCTAGGGTTGAGAAGTGGAGGTGGAATCGCTGACGCCATTCAACTTCAATCGTATAATCCTGAGTCACCTCAAGACTATTTCTGGAGAGTTATATTCAGTTTAGCCTTCTTTATAACTATGATCACCATCCTCTTGAATCTCATCTTTGGTATGATTATTGATGCCTTTGGTGATCTGCGTGATACTAAAACCGCCAACGAGGAAGATGCTGAGAGTGTGTGCTTCATATGTGGAATAGAACGCAGCGAGTTTGAGAGGTATACAAGCTTTGATGACCATGTTAATCGAGAGCATAATTATTGGAGTTACATTTATCTTCTCGTGTATATTCAAGAGAAATTTAAAACGAAGAGGACGCTGATGACAGGGCTAGAGAATTTTGTGAATGAAAGATTCAGGGTGAAAGACTACTCATGGATGCCTGTGGGAAGATCATTAACTCTGGAGAGATTAAAGGAAGCCCAAGGGTCGAAGCGAGATGAGAGCTCCATGCTTCAAGAGACTGTAAAGAACCTGTCTATGGAAGTTAAAACCTACAGTGATAAGATAAATAACTTGAAAGCTGAGATCACCCAAATCAACGAAACTCAAGAAGAGATTAAAAGCATGCTTCTGAAGCTGATTAGTCAAAAGTAGTTTTCATAGGTTTTCAAAAAAAAAAAAGAGCTAGTAATGGGTTTCAATGTCTTGAGGGTCAATTTCAAGTCACATTAATGTCAATTGATTTTCATAAATATCATCGCTGACTCTGATAAACAATAATGCATATAATACGAACGCAAAAATCATTTTAATAAACAGGCTGTAAGTTATAAAATGTGCACTATCACTTTTATTCAGGTTAGATTCGAGAATTAATGCAGACCTACTCACATGAACTTGGAAAATTAATAATCATTTATCTCTTTGCTTGCCGCTAACTTTCATGTATTTGTATCCGGATAATACATTTGCACAACGATAAATTTGATATATGTATGCACCCGTATTCTATATCAAATTTATCCCATCTCTCTTGAGAGACAAAAAAAAAGATTTCGAGAATTGCAATAAATAGATTGCTCTATTGATGCAAAGCTCTTGGGTCTAATCTCGTACTTGAAAGCATCAATATTCGTAAAAAAATTGGCCGATAACTGCCTTTGTTGAAAAACGCGCTTTAGATGCCAGGCTCAGGCTAAGGAGTTTATTTCAATTGTAGCATTAAATAATCCAACTTATTTGAATACTCCTAACACATAATTGAATTCAAATGGGAAAATATTTTTCTTGGCTATAATTTTGCTTCTTATAGAAATCGCATATAAAAACTATAATTTAGGATGTGTTGATATATCATGGTGATTTTTTCTCAAATAGCCCTGCGGTTAATTAAGATTGGCACATGAGCAATCAAGAAAATTCTTGTCACCTTTGGGTGCAAATTTGTTTTAAAACTCAGGAGACCTTGAAAAAAGACTTCCTCGCCTCTTACCAGGCTTTATATCTCCTTTTTTGGAGTCTTTCGGCTTAGGTAGTATCTCAGATGAGAGATAATTGTCTCTATGGTTTCTCAAAATTTTGATCTTGAGCGATTCAATTGAGTCGAGTATGTAACTCTGCTTTGAAGAAACACAATATTCTTCGTCATCGTCATCAGCAGTCGACTCTGTAACCAAAGTTTCGCCTTTGGATGGATATTCAATTGGCTTTTCAATACTTTTTTCAAAAACGCAGCCATCAAATTCTCTGTACTTCTCATAAAGTGGACGGACATCATCAAGCTTTACTTACCATCAGAATTAGATAAGATGAAATTAGTTACTTGAGAAATATAAGTGAGAAATGGTAGAGCCATGAGAAGGTTATTATCATTGCTTCCTTCTGTGAACTGACTGATTAAAATTCCATTCTCTGGATTCCTTTTGATTTGATCTCTCTCATCCTAAGAAATACAAACTTTCAATACATAGAATTTGGAATTGCTACATCAATGATGATAGTCCTCTTGACTTCCACAAAACCAAATAAGCCATCATACAAACGAATAACATGAATTTCTCCAATGCAATCTTTTATCACCGTATTGAGGTTGAGATTCAAGATAACGCTGTGAGCAAGCTTTGTTGTGAATGTTGTTCAATCTCTTCGTAAGATGTCAATTACTTCAATAGGAAGCTCAGAATAAATATAAATCGTATATAGCTTCGAAAGTGCTTTCAAAAAACATTGCAAGAAAGGTCTCTCGACTACACCGTTCAGAAACTCTTTGAGTGCACCTTGATCAGGTTTGTGAGACTATAGTTAATCGATTGAAAAAAAGAATAAATAAGCTGGTCTTTACTAGGAACTTTGTTGTTGGGACTTTTGCCAAAACATCTTCAAGCTTGATCAGTAGGTTCAGTTTTCCTGAAGACTAACTTGTTATAAAAGAATATTCTGATAAGCCCTACTGTTTTCTTCTTCTGTATCACCTTTGAACACAGCGAGCTTTGAGACGATGTATCAATTCCGAATCTTATAATTCATTATTTAGCTGAAAAGAAGATTTAAAAAAACGCCCACCTTGCGGTGCAGAGGCTTTCTTGGGAGCTGAGTCTGAAACGTATGTCGGAAAATTTTCCTAGCATTGATGATGCTACGCTGATTTAAATTATTCTATTTTATTTCAGTGTTAAAGAGGCTTCATTCTGATAATTATAGTCTGATTATGCCAAGTGATGACAACTGGTCCTGATTTTATTTTATTTTTTTAGAGTAGATAAAGACCAAATACTCAAAAATTGGAGGTATATTCTTTAGTTAAATTAATTATTTGATAATTTTTTCTATAAAAAGCTCATTTCGAGTTTACTTCATCCACTAATTTAGATATCACATCAATAGGCTGGCAATGTGTTGAAAATATCTTGATCTCCTTCTAATGAGATCTGCTTACAGTAAGAAGTCTCAAGATACTTAATATCGAGGAAGTATCTCATTTGTGATACTTTCTATCACCCGATCAAATTATGCTCAAGCTACTTTATAGATTAATTATCCGTTAACCTGGCAAATTTATTTGTGTCATTATTTTATCAGAATGTACTCACATAGTCAATAAAAACTGGAAGATATTTAATCAACACATTGCGACAAACATTTGCTATTTTGTCTTTATCTTTTTGAAAGTAAACATCCAAGTACCAAATCTAAATTGATGTCATTCCACTTCCAAGAGTTTTAGAAGTCACAGACATAACATTTGTCGTTGGAACTTCTCACTGCTGGAGCTCTAGACGATGATTGCAATAAATGGGCTAGTTTTGTGAACTCATAACTCATTACAAAATAGTTTTGATGCATCCACACTGCCAACGCGAAGCTTGCTGAGAAGACTTGAAATTTATAAGTTCCATTTCGTAAAATGAAGACAAAGCAAAGCACCTTTAAGGCCTTTGCTGTGAAATAAAACCGATTGAAAGAGCTACCGAATAATTTTTGGAATTGGATTCGTTGAAACCCCAAAATCTCCAGATTTCCTCTCCTCAAAAATTTTCTTCGCAAGATTTATCAGTGTTTTTGCAAAATGAGGATATACATAATATCAATACCCGAAGCCCTCTGAAGGCAGCAGACATAGTTCCGAAGAAGTGTCATTATTAAATTAGGCTCTAAATATTCCTGTTGGCAATGAAAAATAAAGCATATTCGTTCCACGACCTTGGCTGCTTTTATTGTTGGTGGAGAGGATTTAAAGAAAAGACTCTCAAAAAATATCAATGTAGGTGGACAGAGGAGGTGTTAACAAATTGCTTCAAAGTTATCCAAAATAGCAGAGATATATTTGCAGTCTTTATTGCTAAATTCAGTGTAGATCATTCAAGAATCTACTTCGAGGGCGTGATTTATATCTATTATAGAAATTTGTAAACATTTGGTACATGCAGATTTTCAAATACAAATCCCAATTGAAAAGATGTTCATATAGAAAAATCAGACAGAATCCAGAAAGGATTTATGAATCACCAATTATCTTAAGAAAGAGAGAGGAAAAGTGATCAACAACAACAAATTCATATTCTTCAAATCACAGTTCCGATGGTAACTCACTAAATCTTGAAAAAAGACTTGATCCTGTCAAGAAACCAGATAAATCACTCTTTTTAGAGTCTTCCCGCTTCAGATCTCCAGAGAAAACAGGGGTTGAGAAATAGCTATCTCTGTGACTCGTGAGAATTTTGGTTTTGAGTGATTCAACTGGTTCGAGTATGTAATGTTGCTTTGAAGGTCCACAATATTTTTCTTCATCATCAATTGCTGTGGTTTCTGTGGCCATTATTTCATTCTCGGATAGATTTTCAAAGTCTGTTTCTAAGGTTTTGTCACCCCGCTTATTGAATTCTTTGAAATGTTCATAAAGAGGGCACACCTCCTCAAGCTTTTGTTTACAAACTGATTTTAGTAATAAGCCAAAAAGTAGTTTACTGAGGAAGCATATGTCAAAAACGGCAGCGCTCTGAGAAGACTATTATCATTATTTTGCTCTGAAAAATTTTCTAGCAATATCCCATTCTCGGGATTCCTTCGTATTTGATCGGTCTCATTCTAATCGAAGAGAAGTTCAATCTTTCAAAATTGAACTGAGCTTTTTCTTACATCAATGATGATGGTTCTTTTGGATTCGAATATATAAATTAAGCTATCAGTCAAACAGATCGCACGGACATCCCCAAAGCAATCTTTTACCTGTGAATCGATTTTGAGGCTTGAAATAATACTTCGAACCACCTATGTCATTATTCAATAATAGTGAGTGAAAGGGCCTTGAATTTTGCATACTTCTCTCGGAAGCTCTGAATATATATAAATTGCGTACAGTCTAGAAAGAGCTTTCATAAAGCAATTTAAGAAAGGTCTCTCAACGACCTTGGAAATTAATTTCTTTAGTGTGCCTTTGTCCGACCGATGAAGCTAGCATTATCAAATAATGAATAAAGAGAACATCGATTAATGGGAAATTACTTGGAATTCTTTTAATGGGACTCGTGCCAAAACTCCTTCCAATTTGATCAGCAGATTCAATTTTCGCGGAGACTAATTTTCATTAGATAGAGGAAAAATTTGAGGAATTCTACTGGCTTCTTAGGCAGATGAATTTGAGAATGTAATGAACTTGGAGTTGTTGCTGTGTCAATTGCAAATCTAATAGAATTCATTGCCTATCAAAGTAGCCAAGAAGAACTCACTTGGGCGTGCACCAACTTTCTAGAGATCCGAGTTTGTTAAGAGTTTCTGAGTCTTTTCGAAGCATTAATGATATTGTATTTTATTATCAGAGATCAAACAAGATTTCTTTAACCTTATCCCAGTTAGAATTCATAAAATTATCATTGGTTCTGGTTCAATTTGTTGCTTGTTCTGGTGTTCTAACTCATTAAAAAAACCTATTCGAGGGTGTATTGATTTTGAAATAATTCGATTAAAAAAAAATAAATTGAAGCACAGTATTTAGTTTAGCTTTGCACCCACTTCTGTATTACAGAGAACAACGCGCCTCTAGATGGTCTGCGCTACAACTTATCTCATCTTGCTTAAGATTCACGAAGAAATCAGCTATAAACTAATTTGCTATTATTTAGAATCCGTGAGAAAATTCTCCTATTTTCCAATTTATTTTTTTCCCCCTCCAAAATAAATTAATGCACCTAAGCCACTTAAGACTTAATGCAATAAATGTTTTTTAGGACTCATCAGAATTGATATAATTATTTGTGTCTGTTAAATGTAAATACCCCGCATCATATTATACATACAAAGTGATTTAAGTTTTCTCTTTGTACTTTGTCTCTGAGTTCTAAAATAAATAAACATGCAAATTGAATGAATCCGAGCAATGCTTGTTCTAGGCTTATACATTTTCTCAAATACTATCATTCGTAAAAGATGGAATTTGTTTCGGATAACCTAACAATTTTTTTTTTCAATTAGCATGCAGCAGTAGCTTAGTACAATCTCCCATAATTCAATGCATAAAGGTGCATTTTCTGAAGTTTTATCGAGAGCGAAGATTCACAGAGGATTTCATATTGAATCATAAGAGAATTTGAAAAATTTTTTTTTGAGGATGAACACTTATCCCAAATTTATTTTGACGGCAAAGTATGCTTGCTATCAAGCTGCAAACCTAATTCGATGACTGAGACATTTTTTGAGTTGTTCAACCTCCAAAATTAAGATTCGAAAAAGACAATACAAATCCTCTCTCTCTCTTTCTTTTAAGTAACCTTAAAATATGATTCTACTTCTTTTTTTTTTATCTATGTGCAACGCTTTACATATATATTCTATCACACCAGGTTATAGTCATAACTATTTGGAATTGGTTGTTAAGAACTCAATGAAAATACAGTTCATGCAGATTTATCATTAGGGATGAAGTTATGTTCACGATAAAGAAGCAATCTATGGTTGTCAATTCCTGTGCTCTTGGATATGAATAATTTTAAATCAATTTATCACTGCATATGCTAACGAGACACAGAGAAATAAAATTCTGAATTGATAAAGCTCTCGCTTTAAAATCCCAATTAAGCAAATGCAAGGTTACAAATTACAGATTCATCTCATTCAAACATGCATAGAATTTTTATTTTCTTTTATTTTCGGAGATGGGTTGAAAAAATTCCTTGGTGCGATAACTAGAAAATGGAAATTTTGAATAGCACGTAGTCTAACCAGCTATCAACTGAATTTATTCTATGTGAAATTTGAAGGGAAAAAACGAAAAATAAAAATTAGGGTGCTAATATTAATTAGTTAATCTAAAATAGTTTATTAAAGGATAAATAAAAATTTGAAATAAAAAATATACAAAAGCTTGTCAGATCTTCCAACGATAGGAGCATCATCGTAGGAGCTGTAAATCAAGCGTTAATAATTATCAGAATCATAGCTCTGATGAGTTCTCACTGAATCTCGAAAAAATACTAGAACGTCTTTCAAAGGCGGACTCTTCTGTCGTCGTGGAATCTCTCTTCCGGAGGTCAAGAGTCAGCCTTGGAGAGAGGGTGCTGTGGCTCCTTGAAATTTTGCTTTTTAATGAGTCAACTTGCTCAAACATGTAGCTTCTACTCGATAAGCAGTGAAGTTCGCTGTCAGCATCGTCGACCTCTGTAGATTCTGTTTCTGATGTTTCAACTTTGGACAAATTTTTGACCCCTCTTTCTAATCGAGTGTTAAACTCACTGAAATGCTTATAAAGTGGACAAGGGTCATCAAGCTTAACTTTTCATTAGCCATGATGCAGGAAACTGTTGTTTACTTGAGAAACATAGGTTAAAAATGGGATAGACAAAAGTAGGCTATTATCATTTTCATCTCCTGTGAACTTATCGATCAAAATCCCGTTCTCTGAATTCCTTTTGATTTGGTCTCTCTCATCCTAAATTAAAATAGAAAAGGAATAACAAGTTAACAAAGTTGTTGCGTTGCATTCATTATTACATCGATGATGATAGTTCTCCTCGCTTCAAGTAAATCAATTGAGCGATCCGCTAGACATATTTCACGAATGTCTCCAAAGCAGTCTTTTATCTGAGAACCAATATTGAGACTTGAGATAATACTGCAGGTCAGCTACATACATTGATAATGAATGATGATTATGGATCAAGTTAGGCCAAGTGCATTATTACCTCCTTAGGAAGTCCGGAGTAGATATAAATTGTGTATAGTTTGGAGAGAGCTTTCATGAAACAATGCAAGAAAGGTCTCTCTACAACACTTGTAATTAATTCTTTGACTGTGCTTTTGTCAGATTTGGAGAATTTTTCTATTGGAACTTGTGCCAGAACTCCTTCGAGCTTTATCATCAAGTTTAATTTATAGCAACCCTAATCCGTCATTATCCAGGAATTTCGATTATTTCTTTACCGAGACAGATCTTTTTTGATGCAAACTTGTTTTTGAACCGACTGAGCTGATTGACCCGAATCTGAACAAAGTTATTGTTTTACAAATGCAAATGACAAAATAACTGACTTGGCTGTGCAAAAGCTTTCTTGTGAGCATACTGGGAATCTGTGACGAGTCTCAGGATCTTTTCTTTGCATTTTGTCTTGCGGGAATAAATTATATGCTGCCTCAAATTTTTCACTAATATATTTAAGTGGATCTCATCACATTTTCTCAATTAAACACCAGAAAAATTGAGAATAGCAGGTGAGTTCGTGAATCTCAATTGACTTAATAGAACATATACGTTTAAAATCCAAGGGTCTCTGATAAACTTGTTCAACTATAAAATCTATTTGTTTAGAATCTTCGACAAATTTCTATTATCTTAATGATCATCTAATTTAATTTGTTAATTGTTCTGTTAACTGCACATACCCTAACGAGCAGCACCTACTGAGAAATACTTGATCAAAGACTCACTAATGCAATTAATTCTGTTGGTTAATCAATCTGATCTTGCATTACATATGAAAACACACAAGGCAATAATTCCTCGGATGAAGGCCAGAGGGGTTTATGTAATTATTTTTTTTTTTAATTTCTAAAGTCGAGAGCAAGCCATCAAGCCTAATTCTTGGCAGAATCGGTCTCTCAAAATAATTTGCAGACCTTCCCATACAGAAGAATTTTGAAGATCTCCATTCCAAAATTGAATCGAAACAAATTGTTCAAAAGAGTTGAAAGGCTCTTACTTTTACTCCAAATATTGTGGCAGGCAATTATTGCCTTCTTATTCCAGAGTTTTTATCTAAGATGTGCACAGGATAGACTCACAAAACACAATTTTCTCTCTTATATTTCAATCTTAATGTTTGAAATATTTATGTTTCGGTGATGAGTACAGGCTTCAATCTCATACATGTGAAAGAAGTTCTCAAAGTCTGTCGGATATCAATGCCAAGAGTAGAGGAATTGCATTCTTAGGATCACTATCATCAGACCGATATTCTAATTCAAAGGTACGATGGAACATCTAAAACTTAGCAAGATATTTGATAAGGAGTTGGGAAAAAATAGTTATCGAAATTTATTTCTGTGTATTAAAAAAAACAAAATGAGAATTAACTTTTTGAAAAAGGAAGCTAACTACTACCAAAATTAGAATCAACTCAAGTTGAAATAAAGTAAGAATTTTCAAGAATCCTCGCGACAATAATAGAGAAGATGAGAGCCCGTTGGGAAAAAAACATGATGAAAACGGTTTTTGTGGCTCCTTGGCGAGAAGAATAAAGAGATGGACATTGATTCTTTGAAAACTTTGGAAAATATTCTGAAAAATGGATTGAATTCGGTTTCTCAGATTATTTTATAATTCTAAAAAGGAATGACGTGCTTTATCTGAAGTTAACTTGAATACCCTTGAAAGAACGGGCAACATATCAAATAATACAAAATTGTACTTCGTTTACGGTCCAATGTACGATGAAATTTCTGAGTCAGTTGGCTTCAGTGACAGAATGGAAGTTTTCCAAAGTGTAGATGACTGCATGAATTTAGACAATATGAAGTCCCTCCCAATTCACTATGCATGAATAAAAAAACTATAGGAAGAGCCTGAACCCAAATGCTGCAAGGCGATACGATATACTAGCAAAAAGTTTTCAGATTGGAGCCATCGAAGACAATAGCTGCTTTGTTTCAAAAGCCTGCCTACAATAGACGCGGAAGAAAAATTTCCTTAGTGAAACAGGCTAGGCTACAACCAACAGCCTTGAGCTTCAAAAACAGCAAGCTAGTAAATTTGCAGCTCTCCCAAAAGAAAGGATGTACTTCTGTTATGCGAGTCTTATAAAAAAATCCCCAACATCCCATCCAGTTTTGGCTCGGTCTGAAATTAATTTTCACTTGAATAGCGAAGCATAATAGCCTCTTCACTCAAGAGCATGCTTAAGTAAACAAAGAAGCCTTACCGAATTAACCATATATGTGTGGATATGTAAAAATATATGAATAAACAGTTTTTTCATGTCAATTCTACTAAGATGAAAAGAAATTAGAAAAACATATTTAGAGCAATTCAACGGGACTCGTTGAGCTCATAGCATGAGATTCTGTTATCTAATAGGATTGGCTGAACTTTCAAAATTTCAAAAGGAATACGGCAAGGATGACTAGCAAATTTAAAACCTAATCTACCTATTCAAAAAGACTTATGCTTCCTTTAAGCTGAAATGTTAAGACGAGCACAAACATGCTTATTCAATGAAAGTAATGATCTGTAGAAACTCAAAATTTAATTAATTGAGTACGATTTGCAAAGTTTGGTTGATTGTTGCAGAAAATGTAAAAAAGGGTCTAAGAAGTTATATATAAATTCATCGAAATATTTAATATAGAAAAGAAGAACAAATGAAAAAAGATACGGAGAATAAGTTGATGATGTGGTAAGAAAAAATTCTGATTGTTTCAATAATTTCATTAAGATAGAAGATGAAAGACATATGTTAGTAATTTTCTGATCATAACTCTGATGAGTTCTCGCTGAATCTCGAAAAAATACTTGAACGTCTTCCAAAGACTGAGTCTTCTGTCATTGTGGAGTCTCTCTTTTGGAGGTCGAGAGTCAGCCTCGGAGAGAGAGTGCTGTGACCTCTTAAAATTTTGCTTTTTAAAGATTCAACCTGATCGAATATGTAGTGCTGGCTTGAGAAGTCACGGTATTCTTCTTCATCATCCACATCTGTAGATTCTGTATCTAATGTTTCATCTTTAGGTATATTTTTGGTTTCTCTTTCAAGTTGAGAGTTAAATTCTTTGAAGTGCTTATATAAAGGCCGTGTGTCATCAAGCTAAACTTATCATTAGCGATTATACAGAAAATTGTTGTTACTTGGGAAACATAAGTAAGGAATGGTAATGACATGAGAAGGTTATTATCATTTTCCACTTCTATGAACTTATCGATCAAAATCCCGTTCTCTGAATTCCTTTTGATTTGGTCTCTCTCATCCTAAATTAAAATAGAAAAGGAATAACAAGTTAACAAAGTTGTTGCGTTGCATTCATTATTACATCGATGATGATAGTTCTCCTCGCTTCAAGTAAATCAATTGAGCGATCCGCTAGACATATTTCACGAATGTCTCCAAAGCAGTCTTTTATCTGAGAACCAATATTGAGACTTGAGATAATACTGCAGGTCAGCTACATACATTGATAATGAATGATGATTATGGATCAAGTTAGGCCAAGTGCATTATTACCTCCTTAGGAAGTCCGGAGTAGATATAAATTGTGTATAGTTTGGAGAGAGCTTTCATGAAACAATGCAAGAAAGGTCTCTCTACAACACTTGTAATTAATTCTTTGACTGTGCTTTTGTCAGATTTGGAGAATTTTTCTATTGGAACTTGTGCCAGAACTCCTTCGAGCTTTATCATTAAGTTCATTTTGTAATAACCCTAATCATTATCAAGTTGGAGAACGGTAATAGCTTACCAATTTCTTCTGATAGAGACTAGACCTCGAACCGATTGAGGTAAGCGAACCAAACTTCGCAGTACAAAAACTGTCTTCAGAACAAAACTTACGACGGGATTCTGAGTCTTTTCGGAACATATTGTGTCTGAGAATTTAATTATTATGATTCAATTTCTTTATACTGATATATAACTATATCAGACTTGGGATGATGATCATCGGTTCTGTTTTGATCGATTTCATAAATAAACTGCAATAAAAAAGATCGAAAATTGAGGGTACATAGCTTTATTTAATTAAATTAAACGTCAAAATTAGGATTCAATATCCAACAAAGATGATGGAAATCTTTAGTTTGCAACTACAAAGCGAGATGACGTTAATAATACCTGCATTCCAGAAATGCTTGATCCCTTTGCATTGGATTGTTATGTTCAGTTCGCTAAGAGAACAACTTTTTATCGATAGAAATTAGGAAATAATAAAAAGCTTCTATCTGTTTCCAGTACTTCTATATCAATTAATTTATTTGTACTCCAAATTAAATTATCGTTATTACTACCTTAGTTAATTTTTATCGTTTATCTAAAGTGCAAAAACCCTAATTTGCCTGGCCGTCTCCTGATAAATTTTAATGCAGTATATCTAAAAAATATATCAAATGGAAACATAGACTTGTGAAATGCTCCAGCCTACTAATCTGCTGACTAAAATGAATTTTCTCTTTATAAGCAGCAAGACACAAGTCCAATAGAGCAAGGTTTTGTTTGTTTTTCTTCCTCTTCTAAAGTCATCTGAAAAGAGAAACGAGTGTGTGTGTGCATGTATATATGAATTGCACAAAAAATATACACACATCAGGTGTGAGGCCTGTATTAACGTTGCAGTCTAAATGGTTAGAGGGGAGTTAGTGAACTAGTTCTGGGGGAGGTTTCAAGACACGAAATGAAGCAAGTGAAATTTTGATATAAAACCTAAACGAGCAATCTTTTCTCTGTAATGGTAAACTAACCCAAATTTCCAAGCAAATAGTTGGTAAGAAATAGTCACTTTTATGAGATAAATGCAAACTTACTACTTTGTAAAATAATTTATTAGGTACTGAAAACGAACAGGTTCTAAGGGAAAATTGTTCCCGTACAAATTCCTGACACATGTGAATGATTTACGAACCAATAAATGATAGAAAATCTCGGAAAATCAATTTCTACAGATTGCAACCAAAAAGTTGCGGCCTGTGAAAAATAAAGAAATATTTTTATTAAGAAGAATCTTGTTTTTCAAAAAAAAGAGAGAGCGAAATAAAATCAGATATTTCTAAAATGAATTCAAATAAATAATAAAGGCATCAAAGTTAGACAAGAGAAAAGATCGCAATGCAACGCTCGCTGGAGATGAAGATAAATGAGAGAATAATGAGATTTTCAAAAATCACCTTCCAGGAATATTATAAATTACTGATCCTAATGCATCTTCCCGCGAATAGAAGAACATTAAAATTCTTTTCTCAATCTATTGATTGGTATACTTCGAAAGTAATCTTGAAAGCTAATTGAGTTGGGGTTAATGGGATTGGGTCATGAAAAAATAAGAGAAGAGAATTTTTTGTTTATTAAATGAGTTAAATCTCAGGCTCTGACTTTTTAAATTTTGAAAGGAGAAGCTAAAGTTTCAAAGTATTCATTTTGTCTCGGCGCTTTGAAATAAAATAATTTTCTCCCTAACAACCAAACAGCACTCACTACTTTCTTTGTGCTCGAGGAGAAAATCCTACACTATCATTCATTAAAATGACTCCTATCTATGAGAGATTATTAGTTTAAGAGTTGAAATACATACCAAATTTATAGACCCTTAATTTCTCTCCTTCAATGCTGAATAAAGATCAAAATTACAAATAATAATTAAATTGTTCGTTGGGTATGTCAAAAATCCATTTTTTATTTGAAATACTTTTGAGAAAATTTGAAACAAAAATGTGTGTCTTCATTAATTTTCAAATGATTCAATCACATTCACATGAAGTATTTTTCAAAAAAATAAGGTGGCAGGGCAAGAAAATATAATTAATTGTGGTTTTTAAAAATTGATACAAAGAATCGTTCGACGGATCAAACATTTTTTCTTAGCTGGAGGTTGAAAAACGATCCGACTGCTTCTGGAAGTTCATTCATTTCGTCTAGGTCCTTCATTGAAGAAGCACAAATATCTAGGTGACTCCTCATGATTTTGGCTTTTAGAGCCTCAACTGGTTCAAATATATAGTTTTGACTTGATAAGCCGAGGGATTCCTCGTCAATGTCCATGTCAGTAGATTCCTCCTCCACGATTTCATTTTTCAATGACTTTGCTCCGACATCTTTTCTAATTGGATTATTGAAATCTCTGAAATGTTCATAGATTGGACGCACTTCATCATGCTAATTGATTTATTAACAACAAGTCAACAAAAATTGTTTACCTGAGAAATGTATGTGAGAAATGGCATTGCCATCAGAAGGTTATTATCGTATTTTCCTTTTGTAAACTTGCCCATTAAAATACCGTTTTCTGGATTCCTTTTGATTTGTTCTATCTCATCCTACATCGCGGTATATGTTATTCAAGATATAATTGGACAGATTGATATCACTACATCCAAAATAATAGTCTTTCTGATGTCAATAGAACTAAACGACCCATCACCCAAGCAAATAATGCGAACATCTCCAAAGCAGTCTTTTATAAGAGAATCGATTTGAAGACTTAAGACAATGCTGCTAGCCACCTATGGTAATATCATTAGTGATAAGGGTGAATAATAGATTAGTAGTTCTACCTCTTTAGGAAGCTCAGAATAGA
>ENA-UOTZ01000517-UOTZ01000517.1-compost-metagenome-genome-assembly--contig:-NODE-517-length-32162-cov-17.398847_pt1 | contig 32162 bp, 46 predicted proteins | sample MGYA00238144_ERZ746983 | MGnify/ENA primary metagenome ERZ746983 (study PRJEB28759, sample SAMN06268863) | compost metagenome | isolation source: single cell | place: USA: California, Emeryville, Joint...
AGTTTTTGTTTGATAGCCTCCGATCCTCTCTTTCTGGAGTTTGATTGTCTGCTGGCTGCTGATAGGAACACTGCCTTGAGGCACTTGGAAAAGGATCTATTGATTGGAATCTTAGTATTGGAGTATAAAAAAAGATAAGAGGTACATCAAGGTCGGCTTCAATGGAGTTGAGGTTAGCAACGATGATATCGCAGCCATAGATCACATCAACAAGGAGCTTGTCTTCGGAGAGGAGGTAGTTTCTGGTCGAGCCGATGGCGTTGACGAAGAAGATCTTTCTCAAGACGATAACAGTGTTGTTGATGTTCATATCGCATGAGCAGAAGTAGTTGCGGTAAATGATCAAGTTGTTTGGTGCAGTGATGTTAATGCCCATGTTCCCGTCATTTTCGATAGGAACGCCGTTAGGGCAGCGCAATGGGATATCCATGAAGCTCATCATCAATATTGTTTCGAAGAGTCTGTATTGCTTTGGGAAGCAGCTTGGGAGGAACTCAAGAGAGCGGTTTTCTAGCGCTCCTCGATCTAATTTAGAAAACAAAAAAAAAAGAGTATGAATTTGAGTTTGGTGAGGCAAATGATGATTACCAAGGTACTGCTGTCCGCAGATGTGTTTGACGAGCTGGACCCAGAACATATTGCTCTTGAAGTGTCTTCAGACAAGTAAATTAGAAGCACGCTCTTTGTTAAATAAGTTATACTTAGCGCAATCTTCGAAATGGAAAGTCTTCTCACGGAGCACACGGACATTTCTTCCAGCGACTCCAGCAGTCCTTTCGTAGGTTGTTGGTCCTTTCGCAACAGAACTCTCATCAAATATGTCTCGGTCATAGTCGGTAGATGGGTCTCTTCTGGCGCTAGTTGGGTCGGCGATAGCGCCTAACAACGCCTCCTCGCTCTCGAGTTTTTGCATCTTGATGATTCAGAAGTTATAATACACACAGAAGCCGATGAGTTTTTTTTACCTTGTTTAAGATTCTGGCTCTGATTGTCGGGTCTTTGGTCAACAAGGAGATGAGCACAAGCTCGAAGAGGTTTGCAGTGCAGATATCTAAGCAGGTCATTGAATTATTCAATTTTTTTGAGTGACTAGTTACAGTGGTAAGAGAAGAACCTCTTATCTGGGATATTGAGGAGGAAGCAGTCAACGAGGTCCTTATGGAGCTTGTTCGCGATGTAAGGACGCACGATCTTATTAAAGAACGCGCGGTCCTTGAAGAACAGGAAGAGGTTCAACTCATGCGACTTGTAGTTGTTATAGAACTCGAGCTATAGAAATAAAAAGGTCCCGTTAGCTACTTTCAGACTCATAAAATTTACCTGTTCAGAGGTCGTGAAAGAAGGCCATTTCAGCAAGAATTCCCAAGATTTGAATTCCGTTCCCCATGCAGCATGAGCTTGGTTCTCCATACTGTATCGGTAGAACTAACATAAGCGGATTAGATACAATAGCTTTGAGAATAAGAGTTACCTTCTCAAGACTTTCGAATAGGACGTACTCCGAGTTGATAATATCATCGACATTGTACTTCGTTCCTGCCTTAATTATCTCATAGGCTTTCTTTTTCGTGTAGCCTTTCTCCTCATTAAGCACGGTCTTCGTTGCCATGTATCTTGTGTCAACCTTGTTGGTATTGATAGCGATCTCTTTGTTCATGACGGATCTGCCGTCATAGACATAAACCTCAATCAAATTGTAGGCTTTAAGGCTAATATCAGTCAACGTCACGAGTCCTGATTCAAGAGAGACTTGGAGATTTCCATAGACCTTTCCTGGACTGTAGAGGAAATCGACATAAGGGTTGAACTTCTTAACAGCTTGGCTCTCAGATTTTGTTCCAACTTGGTCCTCACGCGCTTTTATTGCTCTTCCAGCGTCCTTTTTGGCAAAGTCATCGCCTTTTTTCGCTTGTTGGTCGGTGTTCTTCGTGTCTTGAATGAACATTCGCTTTAACAGAAGCGTTGGTTTCTCGAGCGAGTTTCCGGGGTATTTCTTCGCGTTCTTTCTATCGAGCACGTAGCTGTATTCCTCGCTAAGCGTTCTGCCGAACAGATACACCGCTGGAGATTTGGAAGAAACGCGGATGTATTGCGCTGGGAAACTGAATGTGTTGTAGAGTTGCACGTTGTCCGTGTCGCTGTTACTGTCCTTGAATGTCTTAGCAAGGATCACGACCTTAGTTTCTTTGGTAGGGTTCTCGATCTGGCATTTGACTGTGCTGCTGGTAGCATCGTAAGTGAGCGCGGAGATGTGGGTCATGGTGGGCGTGTAGATATTTTCGATGATTCTCTGACCTCGGACCACAGCGTTCTTGATGTTAACGGTCTCTTTCTTCGAGAGCACCATGATGTTATAGGTGAGTCGATACTTCTTGACCTCAAGTCGATAACTTCCCTTTGGAAGCTTTACCTCGAGATAACCAGTTGTGGAGCTTCCTCGAATTGCGGTGAAGGTCAAGCTCTGGAAAAGATTATCGATGACCTCATCGGTATCTGAAACTCGGACGAGATAAGCGGAGCGAGGAGTGAGTTTGGCCTCGTCGTTCAGCTCGATTGGAATGCGAAGCGGAGTATCTTCGAAAATGGTAATTTTGTCCATTGCTGACTTGAAAACGTCTCTCAAGTCCCACTCTCTCGATCTTCTTTGAATACCTCGTCTATTTGAAACGATTTCAACAAATAATCTGTCAAAGCCTTCGAGATTCCCGAGATCAATCATACCATTATCGTCTGATTGAAGCTGACAATTAGGACCAGTTGCTATCTCATAGTCTCTATGGAACAAGTGGACGTTAACCTTAATGAATCGCTTAGGCTCTCCGTTCTTGCCGAGGACAAAGAGATGATAGCCATTGAGAGACTTTCTCAAATACAGGTCGACGAATCCTGCAGCGAAGTCGGTATTGAAGGTTTTTGTTGTGACTGACTCAAGAGAGAGTGTTCTCTCGGCAGTTTTGGAGTAGTAGTCACAGTAGGCATGCACCAAGAGAGTTTTAACGACGCATTCGACTTTGTAGTCGAGTTCGATGATGTCTCCCTCCTTGACTTCAACGTTCTCGTAGGTAACGTTAGTTCTTTGTCCATCAACGTCTTCGGCATTGATGATACATTTCAATCGGTGGTTCTCAGTGAAAGGAACTGGACGGTTATTGAGGTACAGGTTCACTTTGAAGAGGAGCTTGCTGATATTACCACGGATCATGCTCTCTGATGACATGAGCAGCGAGGTTTTGAGCGTGTAGTGCTCAGGCAGCATTTTGAGTTGAGGGATCAGCTCCGCAAAGTCATCATCGATTAAAATCGCCGTCGCGTAGCCAGTGTTACTGAAACCGAGGTCAATCTCACCAGTTGTTGGGTTGCAGGGGTAGTAGACCTTATCGATCATGACTCCAGTGCTTGGACCAGCACAGATCTGGTTCTTGTGGTTAAGGATCCAGAGCTTAAGTCCTGTGGAGGTTTCTTCTGTGATGTATCTAAGCTGACCCCGCTTGATGACAATACGGCAACTCTTTAAGTTCCCGATGAAATCGACAATGAAGACTCCTCTCTTATTAGGATTGATGTCAAGAGGGTAATCCTTAAGCGTGATTCGATAGTCAGGAAGATCCTTGAATTCGAGCTTTTCTTCGTTAAATGCGATCAAACCGTCCAGATTGATGTCAGTTTGGACCTCCTTCAGGAACTGCTTGTAGTATTTGATAGTGTCGATTCTGAACACCTTTTTATCAACGGTTGGGCAGTTCTTGATCATCATTTTGATCTTTATCTCTTCGCCTTCATCGAATATAGTCTTGTTATCAGTAGCTGGACGAAGGATCACTTCATCAGTTACCGGCTTGTATTCTTTGTTCGTTGCTTTGGCGATTGATTTAATGACCGGGTCGTCGGTTTGACCAAGCATGTATCTGATCTCAATGTAGGTGTTTCGGATCCAGGTCTCATCAAAGTAGCTCTTCACGTCGTTATACTGCACGGTTCCGTCGTAGAACATCCGGAGAAGGTACTCTTTCACGAAGCTGATATCATCGAGATCGGAATCGTATTTCGTGATTCCCAAGTAACTCGTCAAGCCTGAAGGATGTGCGTCACCGCAAGTCTTTTTGATAAACCTCTGGCCATAAGGGACAAAGTACACTGGGATATTTAACAATTCAAAGAATTTGTCTTTGTTGACTTTGCCGTCTTTGAAGGAGTAGCGGAGGTATTGCATCAACGTAATCCATTTGAAAGAGTGGAGTAGGTAGTCTGGGATATGAACGAACCAGCCCGAGAAATATTTAACGCCTTCTGTGTAGATCTTGAAGTAGTTCTTTGCGATTTTGGCTGGATTGGTCGAGGCGTTGATCTTGCTGACTTGGTGGAAGAATTTCTTTCTGAAACAACTGGAAAATGAAAGGAAAAGTTAGTATTTTTGGATGAATTAGCAGCAGCAGTTACGTGATGTTAAAGTATTGCTGTTCTCTCAAAGCGCCGAATTTGTTGTACAATTGACCCATTTGTTCGACGGAAAGGTATCTTTCTATTTTGTGGAAGTCTAACAATTCATAAAAGTTCATTAGCAATGTCCGAAACTGGTGAATTACGGTTTTGGAAGGAATAAATAGTATCCTTGTCCATTTTGCAGATAGCCTTGCAGTATTTGAAAAGGACGTCTTTATTCAGCTCGAAGACATACGGGAAGCCATTTTCAAACCAACTTACGCTAAAATCCTTGTCTTTGATGTCATCAATGGGGAGAGTTGCGAGGATATTCTACAGAAAATCTTTAAAATACGAACCAGGAAACGAGTGGAGTACCTTTCTGGCTCTGTAGGCTTGGGTGCTAAAGAACTCTTTCATGGCCTTATTGATGTCCTTTTGGCTAAGAGCCTTTGCGAGCACGAATTGGATGTCTGTGTATTGCTTTATCTCATCGTAGACGAAGTTCTGGAAGGTTTTCTTAACTCGCTTTTTTGGCGCTGGCTTGAAGAGGCCTCCAAGATACCATGCTAATCGTGAGTTTAATATGAGATGGATAAATGAGAGGAGATGTTACGTCTCTTGGGGTCGACGTAGTTGTTTTGGATACCGAAGAAGGTTTTGTTAAGGTAGTCAAGGTCCTTTTCCTTCTCTCGAACGGTGTTTTCGATGTCAATCTTGATGATATGGTATTTGAAGTCAAGAACTCGGACCCATTGCTGGTATCTGTGAGGAGCCTTGTCTTTTTGTAGGTCCTCAAGGATCTTCTTAAGGGGCTTTAGCCGCTCTTTATCTCTGAGCATGTAGGCTTGGTTGAGATCGTTAATGAAGTTGAGGTAGATGTAAGCTGGAGAGTTAATTCCGAGAGAACCTACTACCTAAGAGATGGATGAGACCAAGAGAGCGCTGAGGTTGCGAGTACCTGTTTCCTATCGTCTGAGAGGAGATAAGACTCGAGGATCTTCTTTTTTGCGTTGTCTAAGACTGTCAGTGACATTGGCAAACTTATAAATCTTGAGATGATTTTATATAAACTTTGTTATATCTGCTTAATTCAGCGCTCCAGTTAAGAAAAGATGTAATTTACGTGTTTCTGACCGGAAACACAACAAAAATTGCATCTGCGATTTTTGATGGCATTAAGGATTGATATCATAATTTAACACACCTGAATTTAAATTGCAAAATCAGCAAAAAGAACGAGTAGTAGAGACCTAAAGTGAGAGCGATGAGCAAACAATTGGTAAATAAAGAGTTCCTTTATATATATATCTATTTTACATGCAATTAAATGTTATGCTATTACTATAGTGGTGATAAAGAAAGTAGAATGGGGGTAACACAGGTGATAGGGCTCTAAGCACAAAAAGGGAGGTTAAACAGTTCGGCTAATATGGTGTATCTCTAAAGTGCATTTTAAAGGTTATAGGCTGCCTTAAATAGTATCGTGAATACTGATCTAATTACAGCAGAATTTATTTTACAGCAAAAAAGATAAAGAGCTCATGCAAAAAAAGAGAGAGAAACTAAGGAATGCTCTCTTTTCTCGATCATCACAGCCAATCATAAAACTCAATATGGAATGAGTTTCCAAAATATAAATGGATTTATTTGCATGCTGCTTAGAGCAAGCGCTAAACTCGGTCATTCTATCACTCGTTCATGCAGTCGAATTCCAATGGCAAAGTGCGAACCATTCAGCTCGTAATCTTATGAAATGCTCTAATTTTAGTCATATTAACTCCATTTGAGAACTTTGAGACTTGTGAGTCGGGAGTATCTTGCTATTGATACTGAATCTCATTCAACAGAGTCAACTTTTCCCATATAAAGTCTGCAATTTTGTCGATCTCTTCATTTCTCTTTTGAAGTTCAGAAAGTCCAATTGCACAAAAAAATTAATCTTCGACTCAATGAGTTAATTATGTGTTATTTTTCAGTGAGAGGATTCTATTCTCCCAACAAAAAATTTCTTATAACTTGTCCAAAGTCTTCAGGCGTCCCAATCAGTTTCAACATCTTTATCTCCACAAAGCCTTGATCTTTCAAGGAAGAAATCCTGAGATAAATTTCTGTGAAAAACGAAATTAATTATGGAAACTGCTTTCTCTTGTATTCATTTACTAAAAGAAAATTGCCAAGGCAAGCAGAGTGAATATCCAACTAACTATTTATTTCTCCTCTATCCAATTCTTTTTCTCCTTGATTTATCAAACAAAGGATTTAATTTCCTAATTTTAAAAAAAAACAAATCAGTTAGAATTCAAATAAGAAACAAAAATGAGTGAAATTGAAGCCGGCGTTTACTATCCTGAAAACCAGAACCCATTGACCATCGAAAATGTCGAGGACATCGACCGAGAACGTCTTTTCAACCTCGCTCTCAATGAGCAAAGCGAAGTCAATACTTTAATGGCACATTATCGAGATCGAATGAATGGCTTCGATCGAGAACGCGAAGACTGGTTAAAAAAACTTGAAACTGTGCGCTTATCAATGGACCAAATTCACAAATCTCACTGGGAACTTCAAAAACGTAAAGAAGAAGTCTCTGAACTCCAGCGCTCGTTGGGTGAAGCAAAACTCCATCTCCATGATGAAAGGCAACAAATGCTTCGATTGGTCAAAGAAAACGACCAATTAAGACTCAAAGAAATTGAGGATAAGAAAAAGATCGCTGAACTTATAGCTATCAACGAACCCCTTGAGCAGGAGGTCGTGCTCTACAAAGACCTTAAGCCAGGTAATCAATCAAAATTTTCGCAATTGTGCTTACTTTGAATAGAAACCGTCAATAAATACGTTAAGAACGACCTTTCCATCAACAAAAACAAGGAAAATTTCGAAAAAGTTGTGAGAAAGTATCACCTAATCCTCCTTTGGGTTAATCTAATACATTATTGAAAGAGTTGTAAACACTGGCCAAGGGAAGATGGTTACCATGACAGGCGGCACAGGCTCTGCTAAGAGTGTTTTAAAAACGATTTATCTCCCCAATGAGCAGCTCAGTGGCGTTAGCGCTGAAAATGAAGCTCTTAAGAGGCAACTCGAGAATGGATCGCTGGCTTTTCAAGAAGAAATCGAAAATTTGAAAGAGGACCTGCTTGAAAGAGAAACCGCTTGGAGAATGAAATACGAATCAAATCAGCAGATAATCCGTGATTTGCTAGATAAGATACAAAAATTTGAAAAATCGAATGTGGATATCTCTGAAGGTAATTGCGAAAATAAAACCGTATTGTAACTATCTATTTTTCCAAGATATTATTAAGCTGAGATTGAAATCGGGTCAGACGGAGAAGCAACTTCATGAAGAAAACGAGCTAATGAGGCTGAAGAACTCTGCTCTTGCGAATAAATTGAAAATAAGAGAAAAAGCCGCACAATTGGAGGCAAAAACGCACAAAGAATTCAACGAAAAGAAGTCTGAGGAATACGCTAACAGGTTCAGAAAGGAAATTAAACAGAAAGAAGAGGAGTACGCGATAATTAAGGTAATGAAACCTATGATAGATGGAAAGATGTTGAATGATTTCTCGTCTTGTAGGAGCAATACGCTCAAGTGCAAAGGATCTATATGGAAAAGGTTAAAGAACTGGAAGAAAACCTTTCAAAGTTGGCTGATAAGTATAATCATCTCGACCAGAGAAGGGTGCTGGAGATTGAAGGGTTCAAGACTGAGGTTAAGAATTTGAAGAAAGCGTTTGAGAAGTTTGCTCAGTCCGGCTATCAGGAGAGAGTGAGAGAAGCGTTAGAGGCAGGAGATTCTGCCGCAGCAACTGATGAAGAGGAACTGGAGTTAATTAAGGTAAATCCATATTATGATTTAATATGAAGCTAACGGACTGTGTTGTATAGAAACAATTTGGAGACCTTGAAAAGCGCATTGACGCCGCAAAGAAGAGCAAGAAGTAGGTCCTTAGGTTAATTTTTTCAAGGATATTGTTATGTTATAGCACACAAAAGCACAAATTTAGAATATTTTATTTTTTTCCTTTCAACTTGAAGTGCAGCTAAATATATAAACATGCCTGATCGGTTTATATTTTTAATTTCTTGTTGATACAATACTTCCTCTCTCGATCTTCTGTTATAATAAAGTAATATAAAAGACTACTGGTGGTACAATTCCATGCATAATGTCATTAATGCATGACCTCTAGAACATATGGAGAGGATAGAATTATGATTGTTAAGATTTTTGCCTTACGTCTCAGCCAAATGTGCTTCTGTGTATCCTAATACATTTATCAGATATTACTTAGAGAAGCAATAGCTTTGCTACCAAGTTTTAATTGCAAAATAAACAATCCTTTACAGATTCAAAAAGCAAGGGAAAAAGATGATTCGCTCGGCCTTTTTCCAAGAGAAATTCCTCACGATGTCGCTCACCGACATTTTCAAGAGGAATCTGGTGTACCGATACGTCCGCAAACGCTCTCCTTTCGACAAGACCTCATACATCGAGGATTACGTTCCTCGTCCAACGAAATACCACAAAGACCGCAAACCCAGACTTGCTCAATGGGATGATCCTAACGTCCACTGGCCTCCTGTGTTAGCTGCCCCTACGAAGCACCAAGGCAAAACTTTGATTAAGGAACTCGAAAAGGAAGAAAAGCTTAGGTTGGATTTATCAAAGCCATTCGATATCCCTGATTTCAGACCTGGAGATGTTGTGGAGTTCTCTTACATTCACTCAGTTTCAGAGGGTAAAGGAAATACATTGAGAGGTATCGTGATGCGCAGAAGAAACAGAAACTCGCTGGAGCATTCATTCCAAATTTCGGCAAGGTTCAGAGGGTCCCAGATTTCTTTCAACCAAAAGGTGTCTTCTCCGATGTTGACAAGCTTCAAACTGGTCGAAAAGGGTTCTGGTTATTTGAAATCGAATCTGCACTGGCTTCCAACTTCTGGTTTGACCAAAGAACAGCAATTACGACCAATTCGCAAGCGTGGTATGAGTAAGCGTAAGGATGAAGCCGCGAAACAAGCCGTTCTGACAAAGAGCACCAAGACCATCCTGGATGACGTTAAGGACGATCTTCTTCGATAATAATTTTCATTTGAGGGCAACAAAATCTCAAAACCTTAGTTGTCGTTGATATCACTCTCAATTGTATTGTTTGTTTTTAGTTTCATATCGCATAGACTGCTCTCAGCAAAAAAATGCATCATGCACTTTCCTTGGCACGCTATCTAATTGATTTAAGAGGATTAGTAAAGCTCAAAACTGTACATGGCAGAGAGACAGCTAACTGTCTTGGATTAATAGAGAAGCCAGCCTATTATAGCCCTAGAAGAGAATTGTGTAACGGAACGGATAAACTTCAGCGGTCAAACAATTTTGTAGCTTAGATACAACTGAAACCATACATTAAGTCACATGAATAAAAAACAAAACAAAACTCTAAATTAATAAGTAATAAATTTCCAACATACATTGTCTATCAGTTTAAATTTTCCTTATCAATTACTGAGCCAACCACATTCCTCGCCTGTGTCGCCATTTTAAACGTCAGATTTGTTACTTCGCCGAGCGCTTCGGACTTGAGCATGAGCTTTTTCACGCTTTCGTAATATTTTTTCAACTCGACAGAAAACACTTCCATTTCATAAGTGTCGATTTCCTCTTCGGCTTGAGAGAAGTACATTCTGATCCTCTCCTCGATATTTTTGAGCGATGTAGATAACTCGAGCAGATTTTCCCTCTTGCAATTGCCGAGGAGAATCTCGAACACCTTTAGCGATAATTCATAAAAGCGATTGTACTCGAACTCGTGGGATTTATCAAACGAAGCGATGTTTTGGACGATATAGAGACAGCATTCCTCAGCAATCTGCGATATCTTATTTATCGATTCGACCGAGAAATTCATGAGATTGCGTTCGTCATGCTTGAATAGCGCGACCAGCACTTTAAACAAACGATTTTGGAAAATGCAATATTTCACGTCCATGGTATTATCGAAACCATAATCGCCGTTTGAGTACTTATTTATCAAGTTTACTACCACATCGAAAAATCTATAACGCGCGAGCAATTCCCCTTTATCAATCAGTTCTTCAATAATATACTGAAGCAGGAAGCTAACTCGCTGGATGTCGTTTGTTTCGTTCAGCTGGAAGAGACTAGTTTTGAGATTAGTGGGCTTCTCGTAGTGGATTTCCATCACCCGCGCTTTATTTGCTTCACCTCTCAGGTTTTCCATGATGGGAAATTCGACATTATCAGGCTGATCGATGATGTATTCAGCGTTTTTTGCCAGCAGCCCTTCCTTTTGTGCCTGCAACAGGATGCTGTACACCATCTCAGCCATCGCTTTGTTTGATTCGCCTTGTTTAAAAGCAAGTTCATCATCGCCGTCCTTTGAGTAGTCCAATACTGGTTTAGAATTCGCCAGCTCCTCGACCAGTCGAAATTGCTTTTCTGAAATCGTATTCAGGAGAGTTCGAGGGCAAACACGCTTATTGCTTAACAATTCAAGAGCTGCGTGGATCCCTTTGGTGTTTCGTTTCTTGATGCTTTGTTCAAGGATTGAAAATACGTCGTCAATCTCGTCTAGCTTGAGAATCTCGTTAGAAACTTTCTTGCTAACCAAACTCGAGATCTATAACGATGAGGAAATTGAAAAAGGAGTTCAATGGTTACTTGTCTGCGAAGGATCTCATCCGAGGAGAAATTCTTGATGAAAGATCCACATACGTCTAAATTCTCTTGGAAAAGGTCGACACGACTTGCAAAATTCTCTTTAAAAATCGAGAGGCATTCCCAAAGAACGTTCGCAAAGATTTTTAGATCATCTGAAGGGTTGAGGTCTCCGCTTATTCGGTAATAGGTTGTGTGCAAGTAGAGATGATTTAGTGAGAAAGATGCTTCAGCGACGCCAGTTCTGGATTTGAGGGTCAATAGAGTTTTTGATTGATCACTGGGAATATAATGTGAGTCAATTGAGTGAGTTTAAAGGGGAGTTACTCTATGATTACTTCGGTGGAGTGAGATTGGAGACAGTGTCGAATCTCGTTGAGTGATTCGAGGTATCGTTGTTTGTTGGTTATGGGCTGAAGAACGATCAAGCCGACATAGATTGACATGGCTGGAGTTTTATTTCGATGTTTAAATTTGAGATTTTTTCAAATTCTGAGGTGTTTGAATGAAAATCTTTTGAGAGTTCAAAATAAGAACTGAAAGCAGAATTACGCATTATTACTTAATGTGATTTAATGAGGAAAAGACATTCGGAATGATGCAAGTTTCCTTTCAGCTTACCAACAATGAGTTTTCATTAGAAACGAGGAGATTGCGGTAGATATTGGGTAGGGCTACAGAGCCATTAAATGATATTCAGGTTTACAAAGCAGATTTAGCCCGAGGAAAAAGTTGTCTACTACTACTGCTTTAGCTATCACTATAACTAAGCATTTAGAAACTGACCCAAATGAATGATGAAATTGCTGAATGATTTTCGCTATTCATCTCTCAACGTCGCAAATGACCCTTGCGGAACCAACCTAACAATCTACGCACAATTAGCCTCCCGAGCAAGGGGCGAGACTGAAAACTGCTCAATATCCTACCAGATAATCCGAATATACGTGATTTTCCCACGCCGTAGCTCTTACTTTTTGTCCAAATACGTTTGATATCCTAATGCCTTCACATACAGCACCTATCCAGCTCCTGCATCCTACCCACTAACTCATTCTCTGAAGATGAGTCGCTCTTGGTCCATATTATCCCGGGAATCATGATTTTGAGTCTATGAAATCTCCTAACCTTATTTATATCTATCTCATTTCCCGATCAAACCTCAAAACCAATTTTGATTTGCCAGGCTTCAAGCCAATAAGAACCGTAAATTTCCAAATTAATAGTCTCAACTAGCTAATTTATTTCCAGAATTTTTAGAGCAGCGAATAGGCATAAAGCTCTAAATTTTCTCGAAGCTTCGGCAAGAGCCCAGCTTATAAGCCCGGAATCCAATCAGATTTGTTAATATTTCAATGTATGTAAGTACAATTACCTAACAGTCGATGCAGCCTAGCCCTCCAGACAAGCAGCTGCCTAACCTATCAGATCTGAAGTTTTGTGGAGAGCCCAAGCTTGTTGGAAGCTCGAGCTCGAGTTCTTCGGGGTCGATTACGACGAAGAAGAACCCTGTTACAATGTCATCATTTGGGTAAAAATTTAGTGCGAAAAAGCTAATCCCATGGCATAGAGCGTTTTACGGTTTCGGTCCAAGCAGTCTCAAGCCTCTTCCAAAAAGCTACCCTGGTTGCAAAGCTACGAGCAAAGGAGAAACCACTGTTGTCTAAATTCATGAGATATTACCGACAATTCTATAAATTTTGATTCAAAAGTCGAGTAATTCGATTTCAATGTAGTACACCATAAAAACTAAGCTAAAAGTAGTTGTCTATGGCAAGCATAACAATACAATGTTGTATGATTGTGCAAACAGATAATGAAATTAAATGGCCAAATCCCGCATAAATAAGAGTATAGAGTCACCAACTAGTAAAGAAGTGGGACCGCTTAAAGTTAGAAATTGTTGAAGAATAAGGAGATAAGCTATCATAGGATGAAAATAAAATCAAGCTTGATTAGTTGATATCGTAACTGCAAATTTCTGCTTTTTTGGTCGAAAATATCCTAAGTCGATTGTTTAAAGAAACTGTTAGAGAATATGCATGTTTTGATGTGCAATTAAATTAGTTTATGGATTCACATGTTCGAAGGCTATTCATGGTGTCTATTACAGAGATAAGAATGACGCCGGAATTGAAGCGGATGCTATGAGGTGAAATGAGATTAATTAAAAAGGATTAAACGAAGTCATGAAATCGACCGTCCTGTTGACCTAGTGATGAGAATAATTAGGAATTTGTATTGTGAGTAGCATGAATACTCTTGTTTCAGGCAGCTCTATTTCCATAAATAGATCTTTGCTAATCTCCTCGATTTCGATTATGTCAGGATTTCTCTTACGTTGAACCTGAGCCTGTCCCTGGCAGATTTGAAAAGTGCAGTCCTCTGACGCAGTCAACAGAAGCTAAAAAAAGAAGATTATAATCGTCTCCATGGAAAATGATTTGCTAATTCATACATCTTCCTTAAGTTTCCGGGCGTTAGTCACTAGTCCCTTGTGCAACGTTTGGTATCGATATATTCCCGCTGCCGACTGGTTCCTTTCCATATCCCACTCGATAGCTATTTCGTCAATGGTTCCACTGCACAAATACCGAGAAGTTCAGCCAATTTAATAGAAGGCTAAATTTACTTATTCGAATAGCCGCAGAGATATTTTAGCCTCGGGTCTTTTGGAGTCGAGTAGGCGTGTATCAAATATTTTGTATTTGTATCTAACTACAACGCGGTTAGCTCACTAAAATCACAAAAAGATAAGACGTTTTCAATGGTATTATAGTCAAGGAGTTCCTTCGCTTCCTTTAAGGAGACAATCTTCAAAGTATTGATGCTCGTGGTGATGTGAGCTAAATCGACATCACCTCCCAAAAAATCGCAAGAAATCACAGGTTGCTCCATATTTATCACTAGAATAAACAAACTAGTTATAAGTAATGAAAAACTCAGCTGACTCCATACCGGTTTCTAACGCATCATCCTCATTTCCTTGCTTTAAATCATACAGACAGACACAGCCGTCGATTGACCCCGAAAGCAGCATGTTGTACTTTTTTGGGTGAAAACTCAGCTTCATTACATCATCGCCATGGCTTCCTACAAATGTATTAAGCTTTTTTAACGACTTCAAATCCCTGTTATTGGTTAAAAATGAATTGATATGATCATCCTGCATAATTCTACCAGAAATATATCTGTTTATGTGACCCTCCTGCAATGATATGTTTAACTTGTGCTAGTGAATATAACTCTTTTCCCACAGGAGCTAGAAAATTAAAAGGCAGCTGTTAGCTTCTTTGTCTGAGAAAAATAGCAAGTAATCAATCACCTTTGAGCCGATGTGTGGGTTCAGGCTTTCGAGTATCCCATATTGTTATCTTTCCATCATTAGAAGCGCTATAACTCATGAAATCGGTTAACTGTAAATCATTGATCCTTGAATCATGAGCTCTTTGTAACGTTGCGATCGGTTCAAATTTTTCTGTATCCATGAGCAAAATGCTGTTGTTTGACAATGCAGAGATGAATTTGAGGTTATCTGAACTCATGTTCATTACAAGCGGATAAACCGAACCATTGTTTTCAAACAAATCACTTGTTTTGATGTTAAATGATTTGCTGAATGCAGGAGTCTTAGATTCTTCGGGTTCTAAAGATATCATTGTTAACAATTCTGATTCGAATAAATTATATTTAGCAGAAATATCTCTCGTTAAACAAAAAATTGTAGAGCTTCCTCAAATCCCATTCAACTAGCAGCCTTCTTTTTCTTTTCCATTGAATAAATTTTATGTCCTATTTAAACAAGATAATTCAATTAGTTTTCATTGGATTCAATCATATTTCCAATGCAAAATCACTGAGAACGAAATCAATGGAATACGATGCAAATGGATATTGTATAGTTTTTGGGTTATGAACTTCCACAACCTTGAGCATGGAAAGATTTATTTGCAGCTAACTGTGACTGTGAGACCGACCTTTTAATTATTTATCCAGCATATAAAGAAAATTAATTAGGAATTGCCAAATTATACCACAGAGGCTTAGCTGAGAAGAAATGCTGCCAAAAATCCTCAGAAACCCTACCGTCGGCAAGGTGATGGCTGGAAGAAACCAAATCACATACAACCCACGTACGAGACATTCCCTTTCTGCGCGTTAGTCTCACACATTTGAATTAGTTGCCAGCAAAGAAAAAGTCAATAAATGGATGGCCACCGTTTCCTCAAAAGCCACCTCACCAGTTGCCAAAGGAAATGCCGCTCAACTCAGCTCCCTCATTTCCTATTACAACCGCTTGTCCACCGAACCTATTCCAGTATATCCCTTCTCTCAACTGATCGCTTAATTTCTCATGAAGGAAATCGACTGGAAGTTCTGGAAAGACACCATCCAAACCGAAGGGCTCGTTGATAAGGTCAAAACCAATTTTGAAACCTTGCAGAAAGAGCAATATAATATTGACGGCATCGTTAACACTGTCATCAGTGCTCCATCAAAAGAACTCGAGAACATTGTATCCATTCCCCCACAATCTCCCCTGATCCTTTCTTCTTCCTAGATTTTGGACCTCAAGTACCATCATGCTGTCTGGACTGATAAGTACTCAGACTACGTTTTCTTCCTCTTCGAGCTTGAAGACTACGGAAACCCAGAAGAATACCTCAGTAAGCCTTGATTTTTCCCTTGTGTGTGTATTAACCCTAATATAGTGCATCAAAACTATGACATCTTCTACGGTCTTGAAGCTGAGCTTGAAGAGCTCACTGAAACTCATAACTGGATTCCAGGTGAGGGTTCAATTGAATATGAGTTTGCTAAAGTCTCTACTATCTAGGCGCTAAGGACGATATCAACTTGAGAGGATACTACTCTTCCCAATTCTTGTGGGGTAAGAAGGTTGTTTCATACTACAGACACCCAGCTGACGACTTCAAGAGTGCCAAGGCCACCAAGAATATTCTTGGTCGTTAGACGCAGATATCTTGCTTTCTGCTACACTCAAAAAAATTGAATGGATTAATTGTTACGTTAGCTTGTTGCGTTCTCAAGTTTTTTGAGTTTTCATAGATAATCTTGAAAATTTCTTTAAGAAATCAATGACTCAAAAAAAAAAACATACAAGTGAGTCCAACGAGAGGCCTTGCCAAATTAGAACAATATTAATATTGTCCTGTGGTCGTTATAAACTCTTATGATGTTAAAAATCAGCAAGCCAGCTAATACTTCTATAAAATTCTGAGGATTCGATATCGAAAGCAAGATAAAAAAATCACAATAAAATTTGAATTTGACTTTCATCTAATCGTTGATTCATTCAAGCGAAAATGTCAACATACAAGAAATATGTCGATATCTTTGCCCAAAGGAAGTCTGGAAGGCGAGACTTGTCGGACGACCGCACCGTGATGGGAGACAAGCAAACATATATTGCGTTTCTCGAGAACCAGTTGGAGAAAGTGTCTGGCTCACTGACTCAAGTCGCCTCGGTGGCCGAGACAACAGAGCAGCTTAAACTCCAAGTCGAGGATATGGACACAAAGCTGGCCAATGCGACTAGACTCCTAAAACTGCTGCAAAGTTTTGCAGATGCACAGGTAAGCGCTTTCTGTCAAGCTTTAACCTGGAAAATTCATTAGGAAGAAGACAATACTAGGATTAATCAAAGGTTAAAGTACCTGGCAGACAGAATGGAAAATGCTCAGGAGATCCAAAATATGAAACGAGCTAGTGACCCCGTAAAAATTATTTTGCAAAGTTTGTGCGAGTTTTATAATGTTTATAGATTCGAGAGGAGCGGCCGGATTCACTCGCAAGCAAATGCGTAATTCATTATCCGGTTAGAATGCATGCAATAATGGATTTGATAGAATGAGCTGGAGCGGAAGTTTAACTCGTTGGTGGAGCATATCGATACTATGAGGGCGACCTCGATGAACGAGCAGCATTTTCATTCTGGCCCACCTTTCAATTTCGAGAGTCAAGATATCCAAAGGCAGTTGCAAGAGTTTGAGAACAGGATGATGAAGCAACTGAATGCGAAATTCGAGGAGCATAATAAAAAATTGAAGACTTTTGAAGCGAAGACTGAAGAAGCACATGAAAAGCTGACTCGGGACATGGCAATGGATATTAGGACGCTTGAGGGACGAATGACGGATTTTTTATCAAGAGGCGGCAGAGATAGTCTAGTAAGAGATTATTATTATGAGTAACGGAAACTCAAACAGCTATACTAAAGGTACCAACGCAGAGAAGTACCAATGAATTTCAAAATCAGATGGTAACTAAAGCAGTGAATACGCTGAAAGACGATTTATATCACAAAATTGAGGTATCTTCTTCAATATTAGAGGTACTGGATTTAGTGATTTAGGGTGTGCTTAATGAGGTGTCGAACTCAGTCACTCTTAAAGAGTTTGATGAGTTTAAAGAAAAGGTGAGCAAGCAGATCGCACATCTCAAACAAGCAACAAATGAGACTAAGAAAATTTGCTTGAGGTCAGAAAAACTAGCTGGTGAGTTCAATGAAGGTAATATTCATTCATCACTTGATTTTCTTACGTGATGTTTTGAAAGAAATCGTTTCGAGGATAAGCAAATTCGAATCAAAGTTGTTTGAGTTAGAATTCGCTCAAACCAGCGAGATCAGCCGTCAAAAGCAAGATTATGAGCAGCTATTCAAGCGTGTTCAGGCCGAAATGGCCGAACACGAGAAAGCCTTGAGAAGAACCGCGTCAAGGGTAGAGAAGTATCCTTCGATGCAAACGGAAGGGCAGGAGTCTGAAAACGAAAAAAGAGACTACAATAAAGTAACACGAAAAGATTTTGATGACTTTGAAGACCGTCTTTCTGATAAAATTTCTGGAAGTCTCGAAAAGTTCACTGAGGTAGCCGAATTTTCATTAAGATTTGTGTGGTAACTCCAACATTGTCTTAGGTTATTCAAAAGATAATGAAACGACAGAGAGAATTTGAAATTGCCCTTGAAAAGATAAACACTAAGGTGGCGAGAATCGATGTACCTGGTGATACAGCTCGAACACATGGAAATCAAAGCACTTCATTTATAGCAAGTGAATTTTAGACATTATCTTTTGGATTTACATTAACCCCTCGATAGATCCATCATATTATTCTGAGCTATCAGCTGATGTTGGGAAGCCCAGAGGGAACCAATCCTTTGCATCTGACAAAAGCGGAAAAACCATCACGAAGCCAGCAAAAGATCATTTCGTTCTGATAAAGAGCCCGAAACAGGCTCTATCAGTCAACAAAAGCGCACAGAAGTAAATATATTTTTTCATTCCTGACCTCACTGCAAATAATGATAGAGACAAAGAACTTCAGGCAAGTTTCGGATTAAGAGAAGTGCCGAAACCAACGAAAGACCGCTCGTTTGCTTCCAACAAAAGTAATCAGCGTATTTAGAATGGACATCAATGATCTCTAGGCCGGGAAAATCAAGACAGGCTAAGCGAGACGACTCCTAGCGTTTCATATCTGAAACAAAGGGAATCTGTCCCAAGAAGGCACTACCAAGTGGATGAAGACCTCTTTGAGAAGAAACCAGAGTCAAAAACAAGAAAACCTAAATCCAAAGCTAAATCAAGAAGTCGTTCAGCATCACGGTCTCCAGTGGCTAGCGAGGCCACTCCGAAAGGACGTGCCAGCGAGAACTATTTCAAAGCAACAAAGTCTCCTCGAGCAAAAACAAAATCTTTAAAGAAAGCTAAATCGAAAAGTCCGCCAACGGAGTTGAAGCTTAAAGAGCCGTATTTAAAGCGAGTGAAAAGCGTATCGAGATCTGTTTCGCCGAGAAACCTTCCCGAGCGTCTTCCACGGTAATGATCAAGAGTGTCTTGGCGTTTAATTATCAAATTTGTGTAAATAGACAGCGGAAAGACAGCTTGCGAGGGGAGAGTTCAGTGTACTCTTCAAAGAAAGATACCCTGAAAGATATAGAGAACAGAGTCCATGTTGAGAGGCGGCTGAGAGAAGAGAAAATTAAGACGTTGCTTCGCAAGAACAAGAAGCGCGATGCTGAATCGGTATGAATGATGACTTATATTTGTTTTGTTAATTATGAGATCAAAACTTAGCCGAAGTTCAGTTTTGATTATGAGCAAAGGCCAACCAAGCAAGGCACCGTCAAATCTAAAAAAACAGTTAACCAGAGGAAGCCATGAGACATATGAGATAAGAAAATGATGAGTGGCGCGGCGCCTTTTTTGTGATTTGTTCTTCAATTTTGTGCCGATACAACAGCTTTGAAAATTTTGAATTTAGCTTATTTATTACTTCATGTATCTAAATCATTCGATTTCTGATAATTAAGAGCTCATGATAGCATTATCTTCCGCTTTTAGCTATATTATTCACAAAATAATGCATTGCAAAAGCGATAATATTTTAGAAACCACGTTTACTTTTTTTCTTTTGTTTTGTAAAACTTATTTAGCCTGAATCTCAGTTTTTGAATTCAGAACTGTTTTTTTTAACGCGAAGCACAATTTTTTAGTTAATTTTAACAGTTCTCAAATAAACAAAATTAATTATATATATATAGATAGTATATTTATCTGCAAATGAAACCCGGTAGCGGCATCCTTGCGACGGAACCCTACAACTCTCCTCAATGGCAATTGGCATTCAATAAGATCAACAATATTCTCGACCAGACCGTACAAAGAAGCGCTCGCACTTCAGGTTAACGCCAATGCGTTTTGAACATAAATAATCGGATGCATTAGGCCGGACAACGGAGAGAAATCGTGAAAACTCAGCTTCTCAGATTGAACCACGAGACTTCCCTCAAGATGTTTCAGTAAGAATCGGCGGTGAGCCTGAAAAAACTAAGGAGAATATATATACAACCAATTTCAGTGCGCTCGATCCTTCTCATCGGACCACATTCGCTGAAGGGCAGCAGCATCCTTCACTCACTCAGTTTAACATCTCTGATCAAGGTAAGTAGTCTCCTTGCTTCTGTGCATATAATTTCTATCAGATAACAGTCCGAAAGACCGCTCTTTCCGTGGTAATATTCTTCCTCTTAACAACCAACCAGCAATCAACCTCAAAAGCACCGATATCACTCTGCAAACTGGTTAATACAACTGATTAATTCGATTTTTGAATGATACTTTGTTTCAGATTATCGTAGAGTCTCACCAAAAGGAGATTATTCTGATTACTCTATCAGAGTAAATGATAAATCCTATCTGAGTCCACAGATCTTAAACAGCGACAGCCCAAGCAATCATCGTAATTTATCTCGCGAAAGTACTGCTAAGAGCAATTTTTTAAAAAATAGAAATGCTATCGGCTGAAAAACAGCGCCCAAGTGAGAAGGCACTAAATGCGTTTAACATGGATCGTTCTATTCTCGACGCCCAGTATGAATACGCTCGATTGAAGGCATCATCTCCTGTAAGGCTGACTCAAACAGGTAAGAGGACCCTTACCTTCTTTCTTCTCTAACTCGGAGACTATTAGACACCGTTCAAACCCAATTAAACCAATCAAACGACGCAATTGCAGTGAAAAAAGCACTTTTCTTTGGAGAGGTCACTCCATCGCAAAAGAAATCACAAGGAGACACTTCCATGATGATCCAAGAGCGAAGAGGCTCACAAGAGCTAAACGACCAGTCTCGAATGAGCGTTCGCCATGGATTCGACTATCATCACCTCCACAAGGATACTGAACCAGTCAACCTGGTTGAGGAGAATATCAGAGAGATAGAGAGGTCCTTCCTGCTGAAACTCAAGGCGGAGGAAGAGGAAAACGATAACGAGGAAGCGATCCACTGCATGTATATTGAAAGACAGGATATTGCGAATTTTTCACAGAGAAAGAGAGCTCAATCGCCTCAGTCTACAAACGATTTAGGTACTCTTAAGAGAGCATTTCTGAGCTAATCAGTAATGAATTATAGATTCTCGAAGTCAATCAGGCCACCACCGCTCTCCTATTCGGGGACCTAAGACCTACGAGCATGTCCGGGAGGAATATCCTGACGGCACGAGGTATGAAGGAGACAAATACCTCGGAAAACGACATGGAAAGGGCGTTTATTATTACCGAGAAGGGTACAAATACGAAGGTAATTGGGAAGACGACCTCATGAGCGGGTATGGCGTACTCTGGTATAACAAAGACAGGAAAATGTACGAAGGAGAGTGGCAGCGAGGAAAGTTCAACGGAAGAGGAGTCCTGTTTAATCATGTCCCCCAGATGGTCAGCTCAGACTTCGACGGCAGAAATTTCGAAGATTTAAGGTCGAGCTGGATTATGTTCGAAGGAAGTTTCAAAAACGGGAAAAAGAACGGATTGGGAACAGTAGTGATCGCGAATGGCGACAAATTCGTTGGGAACTTCGTTGATGATGTTGTGGAAGGAGAAGGGTCCTATACCATCATCAATGGAAGGACGATCCTCGGGGTCTGGAAGCAGAATAGACTATTCGAGGAGTTTTAATAATAGCATGAGTATTAAAAATAAAGTTTTTTTTTTGGTTGAAAAATTTAAGAAAATTGAACTATTGGCGCTCTCCTCACAGCAATTACCTCGGTTACAATTCTCTTTATTAATACCGATTCTTTTTAATAAATATCAATGAAACTTTTTTTCCTAATAACATTCGGTAGTTGCACTCTAACTCCCGACCTTTTATCAAATTCGAAAATTTCTGGAGTACTTTCAATCTCTCGAGAACTCTAATTCAAGGGTTCGTGAATGAAAAAAAAACTCTGTTTTAGATAATAAATTAATTTATTAGTTTTTGAACTACTCAGAGAGGTTCAACAGAAAAAATGGAAATTATCGACCGGTTCTGCGATAACCTATACCTCAACGACCTCGAAAAGGTCTCATTCATTAAGCAGTTCGCTGATAACATTGGTGTCAAAGCCAGATACATTGGACTCGCAGTATTCGCCATTATCTCGACGTTCTTGGTGCTTGAGTACGGTATGGTCTATATCCAACTCTTCTTCGGCTGTTGGTTCCCAGCATATATGACTTTCAAAGCTATCGAGTCAAACGAAGTCGAGCAAAACCGCGTTTGGCTTGTGTATTGGGTTATTTACACCCTGCTTACCTTGGGCGATCGTTGGGTCATGATGTTATTGAGACCCTTGCCTTTTGTTTCGATTATCAAAATTCTGCTCTATGTTGCTCTCTACAACTCTAAGATTAGAGGCGCATCATACATCTACCAGTACGCGTTGAGACCTTTGTTCAAGAAATATGAGCCATTGCTTGACAAACAACTCATTGGTATTCAAGAAGTCGCTGCGAAGAAATACGAAGAGGCGAAACCAATGCTTCAGAAAGCGCGCCAGAGCATCACTAGAAAAGCTGCTAAGAAAGCCGTTGACCATCTCACTGATGATAAAGGAAGCTCTGCACAGGACGATGCTATGGCTGCGAGCACAAGGAAAAAGAGAATTTAAGAGTCATAATTTTCTTAAGGGATTTTATATTCATTTTCAAAATGCATAACACAGAAGCTTTCGTTGATACAGCTAGGTAACCTACAGATGGATGCATACTTAGAGTCTCTAACTTGAAAAACTGGCTGATTTACCCACTCAATTGAATAGTTCCTAATACTAGAGGTCATACAACCCTCATCAAAGAGAAGAAAAGCGTGTATTCTTGATCTGAGCCTGTTAGTCGATTAAACCCATTTTCTTGAGTCTGAGATTTATTATTTTTTAGAGAGAGATAAGTCAGTTTGAAATAAACTTAGGATCCAGATAATATGGAAGGGATTGAAAAAGATACTCACGAGAACCAGCCTGAAAGCCAAGAGCAGGAACAGCAACCGCAACCTCAGGAGCAAACGCATGAGGAAGAAGAAAAGCACGAGACCCATGTACACCATCATGTAGAGGCAAAGGAAGAGGAGGAAGAAAAGAAAAATGATAATTTAGCAGTCAATTACCAGGACACTGACACAAAGGACGAAAGGCCTGCCACTAAAGAATACATATCAAAGGGAGACCTTAGTATAAAGGCGGTAAGCGATTGTCCTCTAAGCGTGTAAAAATTTTTCTTTTTCAGGAAAATCTTGACATCAGTCAATCCGGCAATAAAGAATATTATAAATTAATCCGCTGCGACAAGGTCAAAGGAGCTTTTGTCGTGCCTTGCGCTCTCCTTTTCAGAATGAAGCGCGTTTTGATTACTGACCTCAATGGGAAAGTGTTAGACACGGTTGATTATTCAGATCTGTATGGAGTGACCTATCTCGCCGGGCCCCCTCCTAAGAACGCCACTGCTGCTCAGAAAGTCAAAGGGGAAGTCTATTACTTTGAAATCCACCAGTACAAGAAGGTCGCTAAGAAAGGGTTACTTGGGAAGAGTGAGTCCAAGAGAAGCCTATTTCAGGTGAGCATTTTACCTTTGATTAGTGGAATAACACGAAATTTTTAGGATATTCAATTAGTTTTCGATACGGAGAATGAAGCAGCAGCTATGAAGAACTTATTCTTACACATTTCGCATGATCAGGACTTCTGGAGTAAATTCTATGAATATTTTTTTCCTAATGGGCTTTAGAAAAATATCCAAATCTAAGTTTGTCTTCTTTAAAGCCATTCTCAAAGAAACTGCTGGTTATCGTGAATCCAAACAGTGGCAGCGGCAAAGCCGGGAAAATTTGGGACCGAGTTCAACCTATTCTGGGTATGTATTTGAGTTTTCAGGCGTAATCAGCACTGTTTTTGGCGTGTAGAGAGAGCAGGGTACCAGATTCAGGTGCTGAAGACAACTCATGCGTTCCACGCATTGGAATACTGCCAAAATGCTCCACTGGAAGAACTTCTTAGTGTAAATATTAATGAAAATAGCGTGTTATATTGACCGAACATGGTAACAGTTCTCTGGAGTCGTGACGGTCTCAGGCGATGGTATTGCGCATGAAGTTCTCAATGGTATATGAAAGTTTTCAACGTGAATCTCAAAATTATCCTAGGATTCTATAAAAGACCTGACTACAATAAAGTAAGGCATATTCCGTTGGGTTTCATCCCTGGAGGAAGTGGCAATGCGATCTATAAAAATATTGCTGTGGACTCTCAAGAAAGGGATGAGCCAGAAAACGCTGCGTTTGTTATTGCCAAAGGTTGAATCATTATTCTCACTATGGAAATTCTTATGAAAACGATAGATATTATCAAGCCTATCGATATGACGCTCCTTCAAACCGAAAGCGGCAAAAGAATTCTTATGATGCTCTCGCTGAGCTGGGCTTTCATGTCAGATTGTGACTTGGAATCTGAGAGGTGAGCTACATTTTTTTGAGGAGTTGCGAAGCTAATCCGAAAAACAAAGTTTGAGGTTCTTGGGAGGGCTCAGATTTGAGGTCTACACCGTAAAGTTGCTCGGCCAAATGAGACGCTACTCAATGAATTTATCGTACACTGATCAACCAGTAACTGAAGAGGAGATGCCGGGATTCGACGTTGAGCTTAACGAGCCAAAATGGACTAATCTTAAAAGTATATCACTACCTTGAGCACTTTGGTGATTTTCTGCTGCACCCAAGGTGAATCAGTGTTTTTCATGCTCGCCAATATGGCTTGGATGGGTTCAAAACTCCACTTCTCGCCACCTTCAAAGGTCGATGACGGCTACAACGATCTAGTCGTAAGTTCTCTGACTTAATTATCTTGTAAAATTCCTTCATAGAATCTCGGAGGGCCAGAAATTGGAAGAGTCGGTTTCACCAAGTAACATACACCTCACACTGCAAAGACTTGACAATTTTTTTCAACAAAAGCATGCTACTCAAGATGGAAGACGGAAAACACTTCAGAAATGGCACCTTGGTTCCAAGAAGCGGAGTAAGGAACTTGCGTGATTGTCTTCATCTCAATGAAATCTATTTTAGGCGGCCCACTATCGAATTAAAGCATTTAGATTGGAGCCAACCGGAACAAGAAAAGGCGTTTTTTCGATCGATGGAGAGGTAATAGTGCATCAGCAGCGAGCAATTAAATATTATTATCTTATAGAGATACGATGCTGAAGCTATCCAAGGACGAGTGCTGGAGAAAGCTTTGAATATATATTCTCTTGCATAAGAACATAGCATATTTGATGTAATGTTCTCTACTGGAATTTCAATTAGTTTCCAGCGAGAGAGTCAAGTATAAATCTTAATTTTTATAATTCTGCCCGAGTTTATCATTAAGTAAATAAAATCAAATATAAATGGAAGAGCTCTATGCCTTGCTGACAGATAGATTAACCAGCATCCAGGATTTCGTGCAAAAATTCGATCTCATCATCAATCAATTTGAGGCAGATCCGTTATTTTCCTTATTGCCTCCACAGCTCAACGAACTCTCAGTTTTCATCAATAATCTCAAAAAAACAGAGAAAATTCGTGTTTTACGCGAGAACGATTTTTTAGAAATGATCTTTACGTTGCCGAACTTCGACTCCGCGCAGCTAATGTAACAACCAACTCAAATTCGATTGGATTGAGGTGTTTTATAGGCGCTTTCAAGAAAAATCATATGAAATCATGCAAAAAATCGTCAGTGAATTTGTGTACGAGAAGAACGAGCCAACTGGAGAGATCATTGATGTGTTTCGGTTGTATTATAGATTCTTTCAGCATTTGGAAATGTATGATAAAATCGAGGATATGAGAAGAGTGTACAACAACATTAAGCTCGCTAACGTAAGAGTGTTTTACTTGAAGAAGCGTTCATTTATATATTTTTTCCAGTTTCCAAGCGTTTCGATGCTGATCAAATGGCTTATAGAAATCGCACGCAAGCACTACCAAGACTACCTCAAGTACAAATCGCAACAACTATCATTGCAAATGTCGAAGCCGCCGATGCATCCTTCGGAGACAAAAGGTACTGGTGGTGAGACCAACCAGGAAAAGGAGTCATCGACGATTAGTTTTCAGGCGAAAATAAAGGAGTTTAATGAAGATATCAGCCGAAAGCAGTTTCAAAATCAATTATACGCTCCTGGCCCGAATTCGAATGTCGCATTGAGACAGATTCTCTCACAGCTTGTTTCTCGAGGGGAGAAGCCAAAGAGGTAAGAAAGCTAATACTACTAATGACTGAGTAATGATGGTTTTAGAGGACAATCTGAAGAAAATTCACTGAATCTGAGCAAAGGAGACCTATCTATAAGGTATTTATTTTTGTCTACTCATACTCACAGCTAAACGCACAATACAGTCCGCCAAAGAAGCCACGATTTTCATTTATTCCACAGAAGGCGACCGATTCGCTTCCTGTAGCCGACGCGTGTCCTAGGTATCTCACGATCAACACACCCGAGCAGCAGCAGGGCAATTATCTTGATATCATCGATGACCTTGATTACAGCGGGGTGACTTCTATGGTGATCTCCCCGAATAAATTATACAGCACTCGAAAGCTCTCAGGTCCAAAGATTTTGGATTTTGAACGAAGGAAAGAGTTCACTGTCCAATACTACAGGGCGCTTTACCTTCGAAATATCGAAACCGAGCGCTCAATTAATAACTACAAGCTCGAGTTGAGAGAAAAGAAGAAAATTGAATACGATCCGAATCAGCTTCCGTTAAGAGGAGAGTTATACACAGAGACGATCACTGTGCTATCACTTATCAAGCGTTTTGCCTTTGCAATCACAGAGGAATCGAAGTTGAAATACCCGACCATTTTCCCAGCTGAGGTGAAGGCAACGTCCTGTATATTGGATGATGCGCCGCCTACACGATTCCGTGTTACGACTAATTCGAGAAATCACCATCGCTCTGCCACCCCGAACAGACCGATTACCGCCGCTAGAGGACAAAATGAAAAAAAACTTCCACAGGGAACCTTAAAGGAAGTCGACATTTTCTTCAAACCACCCAAAGCAAAGGTCCCTGTAGTTCAGAAGAGAATGGAAAATTTACGAGAATCCAAGCAGAAAGCTCGAGAGACCAGTCTGAGACAAGACACTGAGGAAAGCTTCGAAAGCAGCGCCAAGGTTCGCGACACAGAACCCAGTTTCAATGGATTAGATCTATACCGAATAGATACACAAGAAGCCGGTGATTTGAAGGAAATATCAACTAATTCCTATCAGCCGATCCAAAAGAAGGCAATCACTCAGACTTCTACCAGAGACGTTAATGAAAATTCTAATACAACCGATCGGACTATCACCCAGCCAGAAAGTGCGATAATGTACTCTATCTTGCCTAAGAAGACAAAACCTTCTTATTTGACTCCAGTCAAATCAATATCTCCAAAAAACAGGAAATTTGTGCCCCATTTCCGATGCGCGGATCGCCTTGAGCGTAACAACCTAGATTATGCTGGTGTGAACTCGAGCAAAAACTGCGAAGCCACAGTTTTGCTGAGCTCGTTGTTCTATCATGTGCCAGAAACCCGATCAAGCAGGCCCGTTGATCTGCTGCGTCATAAAGAATCTCCCTCTCTTGATGCTGCTGACCGATCAAAAGATGATAGCCCGAAGAAAAGAGTCAGTTTAGCCCTTCAGAAAAACAGCTTTTCCAACGAAACGTCAAAAAATGACACATTGTCTTCCAAGTTGATTCCTTCCTCTGTTTTTAAAAGAAGCTATGTCAAGGAAAAGTTCGAGTCTCCAGTTAAAAAGAGCAGTGTTTACACGGCTAGCAGCCTCACAAATGTAGATAAACAAGAATCACCAGTGAAAAAACCCCAGGCAAGAAGCCTTACAAGCGTGTGAAGAGGGCACATATTTATTATCGTTCGAGTTAACCCATGTTTTTTTGTTGTTATTTTATTGTTACTAATCTCAATATACCATCATAATAAGCACGCATGCACGAAGACACTTATTATCATTTATCGTATTAATCAATTTTTATTTCATACTTAAACTTTATCGAGAATCACTTAAATGGAAGCTACCAAAGACAATAAAACCAAAATGGCCAAAATTGCGCTTATTTGTGGGTATCTAGGCGCCGGCAAGACGACTCTCATACAATATATATTGAGAAATCAAAGCAAGTACAAAGTCGCTGTGATCCAAAACGAATTTTCTGATGGTTGAATTGAATATTTTTTGGTTTGGTCTTATTCTGTGCTTTGAGATGGGAATTGAAAGCCCTTTGATGGTAGATTCCAAAGGAGAGATCTTTCACCGCTTTTACGAGCTTCCGAACGGCTGCATTTGTTGCTCAGCAAAGTAAAACTAAATAGAAAAAACGAAGATCTGACGTCTTGCTTTAGGAAGGACCTGCAGAAAGCGCTCGAGTATCTATTATCAAGCGAGAAGTATGAACTGGATTATATCCTCGTAGAGACAAACGGTCTCGCAGATCCTGTGTCGGTGAGACTCTCATGGAAAAAGCATTGTTCTGACGATATCAAATAGACGATCAAAGAGTTTTGGCTGGGAGAGGAATACGAGCATCCGGCGAAGTTGGAGCTGATATATTCGCTGGTAGCAGCGCACAGTTTCAAGAAAAACATTAAAGAAAATGAGATTTTTCTCCGGCAGATTATCAACGCTGATTGCATTCTCATCAATCATACTGTTTTTTTATATATCGTTGATGTGTATTCATAGTGGAAATAGGACAAGGTCAATGAGGAAGAAATAAAAGAAACGACCCAAAAGCTAAGCGAGCTGAACCCTCTCGCGAAGATCAAAACCAGCAAGCACGCTGTTATCGACCTCGACGAGTTCTTTGAGCTTGAAGGTGCGATTCATGCGAAAAGACACGCTGATGAACTCCTTGATAAAAAAATAAAGGACCACACTCATGCGCATGCGAGCGATGAGTTGAATTTTATCGTGATGGAGTTTCCTGGAAAAAGTTTCGATCTATCGAAATTGGAAGTGGCAGTTGGGACGCTGATTTGGGAAGCGCCTGAAGGCATGGAGTTCTTGAGAGTTAAGGGGATCATTAATAACGCCGAGAGCGAGGTGATTCATTCTTTACAGGGGTAAGATAAAAAACATTGAGATGATTTTATGCTTACACTTCATTGTTAGCGTTGAAGATGTATTTGACATTCAAACGACTGATGTCCCTTGGGGGAAGAGAGAAAGAATATCGAAGTTTTTGTTCATAGGAAAGAAACTCAACAAAGAGAAGATTAATGAAATTTTGCTGGGAGCTACGAACTAGTATATTGGCTAATTTTTTGCAGCGTAAAATCTTTTGAATATCGATATGTGAATGCAACGAAACATTACATGTATAAAAGAGTAAAGCATCTGTTGGGTGTTTAGAATGTTTATTTGAATGAGAAATCATCAGTAAAATTTAAAGCAAACTAATTGAATGAGATCAGATTCACGCTTCAGAAGGCAGAGGTTGAATTTTAAAATTTAGTTAGATTTCCATCCAGTGATTTAGATCAAACAAAATATCTATGATTCCAGGAGAACTAAGGGCAGTGGGACTATTAAGTCCCAGCGATTTTCATTGTTAACTCATACTAATCGCTCACAGTAAGAAAATAGAGCAGTCATGAACGTTGAATTGAAACCTGAACGCAGACGCTGGCTCATTCTCGCAGCATACTCATTGTTTAGGTAATCATCGACTATCCTTCTAAATATGTGAATAATCTTCAGCTTTTCAAATGCAATGTGCTGTGGAACGTACTCGCTAATTTACCGTGAGACCGAGACCTACTATGACATTGGAACGACAGCTTTTCTGCAGCTGTTTAACGTCTATTTATACACATACATAGTGTTTAGCTTACCAGTAGCTGAACCAAGTGAACCAATCTAACTGATTATTCATAGTTTTCAGTGTACGTCTCGAATCATCTTAAGGCAAGTATTTTGATAGCTTCTTTCGCAAATACTATTGGAGGCATACTACGCTATGTGGCCGGACAAAGTTTTCCAATTGCATTAGTTGGCCAACTGTTGTCGGCTATTGCTCAAGGATGCGTTCTACAACTTCCTGGAGGTAAGTACCATTCTCCTATATTATTCGTTAAAATTTGATTCTGAAGTGATTGCAGAAGGATGGTTTCCCTCCAAAGAACATAGCTGGGCTGTATTAATAGGAACATACGCCAATTATTTGGGATGGGCATTCGGAAATATCTCATCATGCGTCTATCTCTCCTCTCTTCCTATGGACGTATCTATTACCTAATTATTAGAAAGGTTACTTTTATTGTTTTCAGCGAGCATTTCCAAGGATGCTCTTCGACCAAATGATAATTATGATCGTTCCTACAGTCGCTCTGGCTCTTGTCGTAAGGAACCATCCTTCTAAACCTCCTAGCGCTGCAGCGGTTACTAAACTTCACTTTCGTCTCATATATGATTCCTTTTCTAATTTAGTTGGCTAAGATGAATGAGCCAAAACATAATTTTTATGTGGTTATGCGCCAGCTGATCAGAAAAAAGAAATATATGCTCAATATGCTCAGCGTTGGTTTCGGTAAGCCTCTCAACTCCCTGTCTTAATTGCTAATGGTGATTACTTTAGCGACTGGACTATCATACGCTTTGAGTTCTCTGACATCTTATCTTTTAGAGCCAAGAAATTTTACAAATGTAAGTTAGATTATGCTTTTGAAATCTAAAGATGGCAGATGCAATTCGCTTACATCGGTGGTGCGTTCCTGCTCATAGGGACCGCGGGAGCTGCAGTAGTTACAGTCTATATGGAAATGAAAAAATCAAAGAGATACGATTTGGGATTGAAAATCCTATTGACGATTGGCTTTTTTGGAATGGTAATGAGACCAATTGCATTCCTTTGAAATCTTAATTAAATATTTAGCTGGGACTAGCAATAGGAGTCCAACAAGCGCCGTTTGGCGTTATTGTGTTTCTTAATGCAGTGTGTGGTAAATTGCTTCTTCGTCAACCTAGATCAATGGAATCAAAGGTATCGGCTATATTTCATTCACTCCGATAGCAACAGAATCTCTGATTGAGACCAGCTTTCCGCTTTCAGAAGGCATTTCTCTTGATAATATGCTGATATTTGCACAGGTTGTTGGAATGGTGTTGAATCAAATCAGCACATTGCCAGGTATAATTAGAACGTTTATTAATTTTTTTCTAATCAGTTCTTAGTGTTTGGTTCGAATAGTTATTGGGTGCTAGTGGTCGCAGCAGTTCCCATGACATTATATGTGATGTTTGGCTACAAAACGATTTTTAATCGGGAAGCTCAAGAAGAGGCCGCGCATCATCAACACCAGGATACTCATGGAGAACACCATGAGTTACACCATGAAAGTACCCACGATGAAGAGCACATTAAGCAGCAGGATATTCAAATACAATCCAATCCGTATCTCATAGAGAGCCCTCAAATTATGATCACTCCAAGCAAAGTCATTGAGGCAAACAAAATAACTATTGAAACTAAATGTGATGCATAAATACCTTTTTTTTTTTGTGGGATGGTAAACAGAGGGTTTGATGTGGCTATTCTTAGTATAATAGTAACATTGATATTTATTAAAACTCTGCATAAGGATAGTTATGCAAATGTTTATTGATCTTTATCTGGAAGTAGCATATGGATAAAAAACAACCGCTTCATTATTCGCTCAATAGAGAGCGGTACTTGTTTGAATAAATATCTTTTTTCAATTTGACACAATGAGTGTGCTAAGTGTACATCAAATTGGCTAGTTGTAATTTTTTTTAGTATCAGTCGCGTATTTTGTTCAGTGGCCAAATTCAATTTATTATTTCTACAGATTCACGATTCCACTTGAAAGTGAAACCAAAGATATCAACCTATGCATTTTCAAAGTGAAGCCGTTTATAGCAAGAGACCTCAACTCTCACCATATTAGATTTACTCTATCAACGCTCCTGCAAGGTTTTATGATGATTATCTCTCATTAATTTTGTTCGTGCAAAAGTTTGCTCCGAATTTCAAAGACTCTCAATTCTTATCGCTAAGAACTTCAAAACCATGCAATCATCTTTGATTGACTCACCGACAGGGAAAAAAATGGTGTTTTAAGAAGCTATCTTAGTCTTTCGAACTTGCAGTTGGAGGAATGGGTGATAGAGCGAAAAACAACAGAAGATTAGAGATTTTTTG
>ENA-UOTZ01000518-UOTZ01000518.1-compost-metagenome-genome-assembly--contig:-NODE-518-length-32129-cov-21.172501_pt1 | contig 32129 bp, 37 predicted proteins | sample MGYA00238144_ERZ746983 | MGnify/ENA primary metagenome ERZ746983 (study PRJEB28759, sample SAMN06268863) | compost metagenome | isolation source: single cell | place: USA: California, Emeryville, Joint...
ATGTCTCTCCTAATTACTCATAATCCTATATTACTCTAATATTTCGATGAAAAATGATTTCGTGCAACACTGAGCGCTTGCCAGAAATTTCAACAAATTTAAAACAAACGAGTAAAGTTTTAAATTGTTCAAGGGGGAAGATTCAGCTTTTTTCCATATGTCAACTCAAATTCATATTATCTTTGAGCTAAATCTCGAAGGAGAGAATGAAAAACCGTCCATGATGAGTTTTTGTTTAAGTTTCAGAGTCCAATAATGTGGAGCGAATTCACAAAAATCCATAATTATTACTGAAAATCTTCACATTTTCTTGTTGTTTCTATATATTATTGCAGTAATAAAGATCGAATTAGAAAATATTTGGAGTGACAGCTCCCTCAGACACGAAACAAGTTTAGAAACCACTTCTGAATGATAATCTCTTTGTAAAACTTCTTAAATTATAAGAATACGAACTGACGCATTAATAATTTAGTAGCAATATCATAGGTACTATGAAATGAATATTGTCTTCCGTGACAACCACCAACGACTTTAGAAACACTCGCTGCTACATTCTATCAAACTTTTTCTACCGACTTACTCTCTTCTTGATTTTATTTTTCTCCTAAAATCTCTTTGTTCGAGCTAATTCTCTCAGATTAAAACAATGCCAATGAATCTTCGAGCTTTTGAGTCGATTTTCTTGAGCCTCTGGATCAGAATATGCTGAATGCAGAAATCTTGTTTCACTCATACAGAACGATTTGATATTAACCCCTGGTCCTTCTGGAGCCTTCATAACGGAGCTCAAATGAAAATCGTCATCTTCAACTCTCCCAATCGTTAAATGAGACATATTCACTATTGAATGACTGAATTTTTCACCAGGTTTCTTCTTCTTATTCGCAATAGCTCCCTTGAGGCCCTTTTTCACTTGTTATCTTTCTCTCCAAATGGGTCGTCAGGTGCATTAGTCAGCACGAATTCGATGGTTTAGTTCGGGCTGTTCTTGGGTTCAAAGAAGTTGAAGGGTACTGTGCAGGTATTCTAATGTTTCTCTTCATCTTTGACTTGAAGGGTATCGGTTTCACAGTTTTGACGATTTCGTCTCGCTTAGTTGGACTGATCTCTTTGCCAAACCAAAAAATTGATGACTTTAAAGCCGAAGCTTATATATCGTTAGCTCATCTTTCCATTGTTTGAGCTTCCATAGGAAACATCGCTCACTCATCTCAAGAAACAAAACCAGCCTTAACCACAAATACTTTGACTTTTAAAAAGCCAATATGTCACAGCAACATTCGATATTGATTTTCTGCTACAGAATCGCTCTGGTATGAAAAACCACAATTACCAACAAATCCAATGCGTAGTGAAGATGTTTCTAAAGCTACTTCCGACGAGATGTTATTTCTATTTGATAAAATTTTCCATCTGCTCGTTTATTGCTTTGCATTCAAGCTCCTGTGACAAAAATTCCAGGATACACTCTGCATGCACTGTGACGGATTGCCTTCTCTGTAATTAAGAAATGATATCTGAACCTTTAACGAAATGAACTTCATTGCTTGTTCACTTTTTTCTTATTCCAACTTTGAGTGTCTTGGATATTTCTATCACCTGAAGGTCTCAATTATTTTCCAAACTTTCTTCATTCTTTTATGACGATTTATTTTGCTTGCATGCTCATCAGTCTATATTCTCTCTTCTTGCTCATTATTTCTCTCATGCAAGCATCATTTTCCGTTAAAGCAAGTGCATTCCACGAAGATTTAGCTTGATTTAGGGCTTCTATTATAATTGACGTTTTGAATCGGTCTTGCCTTCTCCTTTAACTATCTGCATTGTTGATTGTTGCAGCGTGAAACTTAATCAAATTCTTTATTGGACCTGAGATGAGCGGAATTTATTATTGGAACGCTTAAGCAAGTTGTTAAAATTAGCCAAGCTGTATAATTAATGTGTTTTTTCTTGCAAAATACGGTTCTTTTGCATTAAAACTTAAAATACACTCATATCAAAAACACGAAAAGCGTGAGAGAGCATCCTAGCTAAGAGAAATATATTCAGAGAGTATTTTTGGCGTTTCCATGCTAAGAGTCTTTGCATTTCATAATAAACTGTCAGTTTTAAAAGAAATTCTTGATTTAACTTACACACTTGGATAATCACTTTAACTTGCTTTGAATATATTTAAAAATCTGACAATAGCACTTTATTTCTCAAGACTCCAGAAGAGTATTCTTAGAAACAATGAGCTCTGAAGAAATAGTTCAGTTCTTTCGGGACTGCATACAACACGCTGATAAGTTACAGAACGGTAAGCAGTTGATCGAAAGCGCAATTGCGAAAGTCCCGAATTTTTGCACATTATCATGCGGCATCATTACCAATCCTCAACTCGATGCCCAATATCGCCGACTCGTGGGTTTTATCATGAAAAATATTTTAAAAGATAACTGGATGGCGAACCCTATCGTTGTGAAAGAGCGAGCTGTAGCAAATTCTCTCCATATTTGAATTTTAATCTCTTATCTCCTATTGCGATCTTAGTCCGTCAGAGATGCCTTGATCGCAGGGCTCGCGCAGAACGTCAACGACCCGAAAATCATAGAAATACTTGTATGACCCTCTATTGCAGCTTAATCCCTAACATTTCCGTTTAAAGTCTTTAATCATGTTTGAATTAATCGATCTTGAAGGCCCAGCGCAATGGGAATTCCACCTCCTTGATATTCTCGGATGGATGGCCGGCAGCGAAGAGCCACCAATCGTCAACGCTGCCTGCGAGGCCCTCTGTGCAATTTTTTCTAAAACAGACATGCGGCTCGCCGCTCTCTGCCCGAAACTCCTCCCCGTGCTTTACCAGATTTTCACCTTACCTGATGTAAATTAGAACTTCTCCCGAAATATTTTCTCTAACGTCGCTCTTTGGCCTTAGCTTACAGAAAAAATTCGTGAGAAAGTGTTGATGTTGTTGTACTTGGCGATCCAGACTTTCTCGTACGCAGACGAATCAAATCCGCAATTCGTTGGCCAATGTCTCGATGAAACATACCAGATTTGGCTCAGTTTGTTCATCGCGGCCCTTCAAACCTCTGTGAGATCAAACCTGAATATCAAGAGATACATTTTGAAAGTACTCTTGCTGTGCAATCTTTTTCGTGTTAACTCGTTACTTTATAGATCCTCACGGTCATTTTTAGAGATTTCGCCAGATATTCGATGAAATCCATTACCACCTGCATCCAGCCAGTGTGGAAATTCTTAAACAGCAATCTCCCACTCTTTGTTTGGAACGTTGTATTCGGCGTCCCACTTGAAGAGCTCGACGACCAGTTGAATCATGTTAAAAAGGGCGGAAACACCACTACTGAAGCTCAACCAAGCAAGCTGCTTACCCACGAATTCGAACTCGACGAAGATTTCGACAACTTCAACACAATTGAATCTCTTGCCGTCCAACTCATCGAACTCATGGCAACTTTGATCCAAAAACCAACGCTTTATGTGCTGATCCGATTCGGACTCTTCCCTCTCATTAACTGTCTTTCCCATTACATGTTGCTCTCCAAAGAGCAAGAGAGAGTCTGGCAAGAAGACCCTAACCAATTCGTTGCTGATGACGAAGACGAGACAAACATGCAGAGTCTTAGAAGCGCATCGCTCAAGGTTATCTCTGCGTTGATTGAAGAATACAGAGATGAAGCGACGCAATCGATCATGATCGTCGCAGAGAAGTTCTTGTCGAATTCCAAAGAAGAGTCATCCTATGGGTTCATTGACGCATTGATCAGCAAAATCAACCTCACTGAGACCAAGGCCACTTCAATGATTGATTTCGACGCTGAAAAGCTCGCTGCTTTTATTAAAACCTCACACTTCGATGTCGATTCCATTGATTCTCCTTGGAAAAAGCGAGAGATCGGACTCTTGCTCCTCGGTAATTTCTCTGAGGATATCATCGCGTTCCAAACCAGCAAAAACTCCAATTTCAACCTCACGAACCTCCTTGAATCCCTTGTGAAAGACATTGAGTCTGGCAGTTGTAAAAACAACACTTTCTTGACACTTTTCGCTAATACAAACCTCTTTTTAGCACATGATATATTGAAAGGAAGAACACTCTGGTGTCTCTCGAGATTCACTGAAATTATCACAGTGCAAAACAAGAACCTCTTCCTACCATTGTTCAAGCTCTCAGCCCTCTGTCTCTCAAAACAAAGCGTCTATCCAGTGAGATTGCTGGCAGCCAAAGCTCTCAGACAGTAAAATTTTAGTTTGGTTTTAGCAATAACCCGGGATCTCTAGATTCGCGCTGAAAATCGAGAAGCTCCAATTGGACAAAGTTGACGAAAACACCAAAGCGCAATACTGCCTTAACGACCCTAAGGTCATCCTTTCGATCTGGGATCTCGTTGACAACACTTCCGAAGAGACGATCCATCTTGTCCTCGAAGCTCTTCTTCAATTCAACAAGGTATTTATACAGACCACAATGGAGTTTTAAGCGTTTTTGTTCAATGTAGCTTAATCCAAGTTTCTTGCCAGCAACTGCGGAGCTTATCCACGTGAAGCTCTTAGAAATTTTCAAATTACAGCACCACGATTTGATCAACGGACCTGTAATAAGAGAATTCATTTCGAAATTCACCCAAAACCCAACATCATTCAATTTTGTTTACAACACTTTCCTGCCATTCGTTGTAAAATGCTTGGTTACCTTGGAACAAGGAGGAAATCTCGAAGAACTCAGAAGAGGCAGAGAGACTGATTGGGATTTGCTTGCGGTAGATAGAGCGATTTTGTTCGTCTCACTAACTGAACAACTTCAAATTAGGGCTTATTGGACATAGTTACCCAAATCACCAAGAATTGCGTTGATAAAGCACAGAAAGAGGAATTAATCAACTTTATTCCAAAGCTCGTTAATCTGTCATTGAAATCTGAAGACGTCGGATTCCTTAACCACGCTACGATCTGTCTCAAGACTTTTGTGATCCACTGCCCTGAAGAAATACTCAAACAGTAAGATTTACGCCCGAATTATATAACATTCAATTTCCTTCAGCAAATTAACGCCAGAGATCCTTAAAATGATTGAGAAGCTGTTACAGCCAACTCTTCCCGAAAGCGCATCCTTATTCGTCGGAAATTTGATCATTTTGACCTTTGCTAATGTAAATCATTGCGAGCTCGCACAATCTCTAACTCTTTGATCCACAGCTGCTTGGAGGCTCTGCTGACACCCAAATTCTCGAAGCTGTTGTAAAGAAAATTTACAAATCGAAGACACCATCAGTTGTGCAGGTAAGAACCTTCATAAAATCATTTGAAACAAATATTATTGGGATAAATAGAGCTTGGTGCTTGTGTATGCTCGTTTGATCAATATCAGCGACAAAGACATGATCAATTTCCTCACCTCGTTCAACCTTGAAGGCCGTCTCGGACTCAAAGTCCTCATCGATAAGTGGCTCCTTCACCAGCCTCTATTCCGTGGAAGATTGACCAAGCTTGCAACGTAAAATTCTTTACTGATAAGCGGAAAAATTGACGAACAATATTCTAGATTCTATGCCCTCACGAAGCTCTTCCTTGCCAAAGATAACAGAATTGAGACCTTGCTTGTCATCGGCTTCGACCCATCGCACTCTAACATCAATAGCGGTATCATAGTCATCCCTATAATCAGGTTCGTGACCAATCTATGATTTAGATGTGTACGCTCCTTTCAAAATCCTTTCTATCATGATCAGATGCCTTAACAACGAGCTCAATGAGCAAGCTAGACGCACAGATAAAGAGTACTACAAGAGCCTTAAGCAAAATAACGTGGACTACGGTGATGGTCGACTGGACACTGTTGACGACGAAGACGACTTCGATATGGAACGAGATATGATGGAAGATGATGAAGGTGAGGAAAAGATTGAGGTTGATATCGATATCCAGAGAGATGAAGAAGAGGAAATTGACATCGCAAAGCGATTCATGGTACATATCTGCCTGATTTGCCATTTTTCTCATTTGATTTATATAGATGCAAGACGCTAAAGGCCAAGGATTGGGAGGTATTGAGGTCGGTTCTGAATTCTACATGTCCGAAATGCTTGACTTCGAGTACGATGATGGCGAAGAGGCTGATGAAACTACTGAGGAAGATTTAATCTATCTTAAGGATGTAGTATCTAGCATGGACTTGGTGGTAAAACAACAAAATTCGCTTTCTGGTGGATAATCTCACGTGACAAATTAGGAAATGCTCAAGAGTTTCTTCACACACCTCGTACAAAGCGAGAAAGACTATTTTTTGGTTTGCCTCAAGCATTTATTACAGAAGGACCTGGATCTTCTCAAGAAATATCTAAATATTAAGATCTAGAAGTAGATGGTTGGAATTTATCAAATGTACCTCTAACTTTATAGATTTAACAAAACCATCTCCTTTCATACTTATGTTCTCCTCTTATTAGCACCAATTCATGAGTTTTTTGTTTTCCTTTGTTCTTCGAAGGGGCCATCCAGACAGATCTATTGAAATATCACAAATTTCCAAACCATTTGTTCCTCCACCCTAAACTCCTAGCTTTCTCATCACCCACTACTGCCGCAAAACAGCTATATGCTAATTAGAACGTTTGCTATTCAGCTACTGCTTAAATTCGGCTGCTTTTCTCACATTCCCATCACTAAAACGTCTTCGGGCCGCATTCTTAATAGAACCTAGAGCAAGTTTGATATGAGTTATTAGAAAACTGTAGTTTTTCGAGCATTTCATCGAGAGAGCGTACTCGCAGATTTAATAGTGTGATACCGTAATATTTGGCCCTGTTAGTCACGAATAAATGCTGATATCCTCTACAAAAAATTATTTATTGCTGCATTAAACAAGAACTAGTGAGGTTGTAATGGTATCAAAAGACGTCGTATTGGAAGAGCGTGACCTTAAGAACGCTCTGGTGCTTGGAACAGGGCTCACTGAATCGATTATTTCATCCGCGATGGGATTTGCGAAGTATCCTTCAATCAATCTTGATCTCGATAGCACCTATGCCTCTGCTATTAAAACAGTCTCATTGAAAGAGCTCTTGAGTTTCTATGAAAATAGACAGCAGCAAACTAAAGACTCATGTTTCCAGCCTATTTTCCTTGAAACATCCGTCAACGAAGAGTACGTGAAGAAAAATTCGCGACATTACAATATAGATTTCCAGCCCAGAGTGCTGTATTCGAGGAGTATCTCTGTTGAAAAGATGATCGAGGCAGGAATGGATAAATACATGGACTTCAGAGCCATTTCGGGTATTTTTTGGTTTGATACAAAGAGCGAAAAATGGCAGACTCTCCCTATTTCAAAGAGTGCGATTCATAAAGACACTGCTTTCGATATAAAAGAAAAGCGTGATTTGTTCAGATTACTGCACACTTGCGTTGCCCTTTATAGCCACACTAATCCCACAAAAGAAGATATTAATTCAACTAATGAGTTCGATAAGGATAAAGAACTCAATCCTGAAGATTTGGCGCTGTATAAGGAGTTCGAGCACAAGAACTGCTACGAATTTTTATCGAAATACACGAAATCTGAGCGTCTCAAAAACGCGTTTATTTACACAATAGGCAACATTCAAATTGACTGCAAGGAAGTCAAAGAGGCCGATGAGAGCATCTCAACTAAGAAGATGCTGCAAAACGTTTTCAAATTTATTAAATCGGCTGGCGTGCACTCGAGCTTCCCCTACCTCTATACAAACTACGGCACTGGAGATATTCCTCAAGGCTTTGCTCGCGTCTCCGGCGTGATGGGATCGGTTTATATCATCCACCCTGAAATCCGCATTGGAAATTTGACCTTTGTTGACAAGGAGCAACCAGAAGAATCAAAAACCGGTGAAAAGCTAATCAGACTCGAGACTTCGCTGGCTGGCGAGAAGAAGTACCTGGAGTTTGAATACGCGGTGCTGAATAGGGACTACGAGCACCTGATTCCTGGATTCCAAAACAACAACACTGAGTCTCGTCGGCTTTTGAGGGTCGTAATCGTTGTGCAGGACCAAGGAGAGACTTGTGAGTATGGCTCGGGCCCAGAGCTCTATTATGTCTATCCCAAGGAAAATTTGTTGGGTAATCAGCAACCAGTGCAGATAATGGTTTGCAATGAATACACTTACTCAGTCCCAACGAAGCATTTCGTGATCTATGCTAGTTCAATCGTAGACAATTCGCTTTCCACGGAAGCAATCGAAGCCCTCGCGAAGAGAATCAAAGAATTTGCAGTAGCGCGCTGCCTGAGAAGAATTCCCAAAATCGAAAAAGAGCCAGAAGTAAAAGAACCAGAAGTTAAGGAAGAGGAAGCAAAGAATGAGGAAGGAGCTAATCAGCCAAAGGAGGAGGGAACAGACCAGCTGAAGAAAGAAGAAACAATGGAGCCTGTGCCTGAACCTCAAGTGATATTATACACTGGATTTTTGCAGAGGATCAGAGGAAAGAACCAAGTTGGTACGCATAAAAATATCTATCTCGTCGATGATGATGATTTCGGTATTGACTTTGATGAATATTTCGAGCGTGCTCAAAAAGGGTTCCATCACCTTTTCGGTGAATCCCGCAAAATGGCGTTATCGATCAAAACCTCTGACGTGGAGTTCGATGTTCCTGAGGGTCATTTCGAAGACGAGGAAGATGAAAACCATCCTGTAATGAAACATTTAGAGGCATTGGACAAATTCCGAGTCACCAAAGACGATGAAACTACAAAGCCCGAATCAAGTGAACCTCAGTCGCAATCAAACGAACCTCAGCCTGAGAATAATCCTCAGGCAGAAAACGCTGAGCTGACTGAAAAAGTTAGTCAAGAGGAGAATAATGCTTAGAGAATAGTAGGAGAGACAATTTTATTCTGTAATGGCTATTCAGATTAGCAGTTTGTAATAGATATTAAACAATGCTGATTGATATAAACAAAAAATTCTACCATTATATTACAATGGATTTGCAAAAGATTAAATGGATGAGACGATATAGACAAAAGACCTAAAGAGGCAAGTCATTACTCTTATGATCTAAAAGATGCTGTCGCATCTTATTAGGTTCCCACACAGAGTGCATCTCGTTGTTGTTTTCTTGAGTTGAACTGCAAATCGATTGGATCGTGTGTCGCACGCTTTTAATTTGTCGTTTTAGATGCTTATAAGCTGCGTATTTGAAACCATAAACCAAAGCGTTCAGAAATCCGGTAGATTGTTGGAAAATGTGATGAATAAAGATTAATGTCTCAATTTCGGTATTGAAAAACATAACCAAAATCGTATTTAGCACTATAAAAAAGCTGCATAGGATCATAGCTGTAGGAAAGAGGACTATTTCGCGAAAAATCCGCCTGAAATCACGGGTGTTATCTGTTCTTTCTCTTACATATTGAATTATTTCCACATAGCAAGACACTGCGAAACTAAACGCAGCTGATACAGGCAGCGCGAAACCGAACAGTCCGATGTATTTGGCGCCCGGGTTGGGTTCTTCTGTCAGAGTATAGCAGAGGATGCTCAGTCCGTCTTGGTAACCCAGCAAGATCACGAATCCAGTCGCAACAACAGGTAAAATCACGGCGACTTTAATGCCTTGTTTCTCAATTGCTCGCATATCAACAAAATCGTATTCCATTATAATTTGTTTTAAGCTGTAGGCATAATATGAGCTCCAAATGATCGATGATGTAAACGCGGTTTCTCTAAGAAACACCCAGAGTGGATTGCAGACGCGATTTTCAACGTCATACGCTATCCCGATGCCCGCTATCGTCAGCAATAGGTTGGCCGTTGCCATATACACGACGATTCGATAAAGAATTTTCTGATGGAGAAAAAGCTCTCCTAGCCGATGAAAAACGGAGTAATATGTGTAATAGACAAGTGCGATGCCTAGTATTGATAATCCTGAAGGGAGAGTCGTGGACAAGGTGAGCTGAGCATCCAGATCGGGAGGTGGAGTCGGGACGACGGTATTGTTCAGCATAATTTATTTACTTCAATAATTATTGCGAATTAATCAGGTTATGGCTGAGTAAAGAATATTATTTTTTCTTTTTATTTTCAACACTTTCTATCCTCTACACCAGCATTTCTAAAATTAAATTAACAACACCTTTCTGATGAAACCTTGTGTTTATTAATGCTTTTCTTTGGATTCTTTCAGATGAAGCAACTCCAGCAAATTCATCTTGAATTTATCTCTTAAGTAGACTATTGCAAGGGTATAATGGGAAAACTCAATAGCCTTGTCTTCTTTAGCACTCTTTCACAGAAGTTTCATGTGAAAGCTATAATGAGAAATATTTTTTGAGGGTTTGCACAGAGAGAGCTCACACGGGTGAGAATATCAATAGTGAATAAATTTAAATCACTCAGATAAAGTCTGTAAAGAAGTTATGCAAAAATTTTTACCAAAGATCAACGTTCTCACTGTAAATTCTACGGAATCATCAGGTTAGGCTCCATTATTGTTTTCGTGGGAACTAATCGCTGCGTTTTCAAGCAGAAATCGCTCAGAGTCCAGCGCAAAACCAGCAAGGATTAAAGAAACCAAATCTAATTACACCCAGAAGAAGAAGCGTTCAGAAAAATTCAATATCCGCCGCGCCAGATGACCTTCACACAAAGACAACTACTCATTTTAGAGAGCATGTGGAAGATTTAAGCAATAATGTGCTGAAAAATCTGAAACATTTATCTGGACATGTTGATGACATTAACCGTCCATTTGAAAAATATTACGATGACCACGGACTCAAGACCAAAAAGGGGATTCGACTTACATTGAACACGAACTACGAATTTTATCAGGAGGAATCAGGCCGTTCGGACATGCAAAAGGCTATGACGCTTAATACACCCTTTTTAACTCAGCCGCGCAGCTCAACTTCAAGTTCTCAGAGGAAATTTTTCTCGAAAGACGGTTCGAAAAAATTCCTTGGGACAAAGCTGCTTGACACGCCGCTGATACCTGAACCTTTGAGCACTGTGAGAATTTCTCTAAATCCTCGGAAGTTGGAAGGTAAATTGACTGATGTGGCTCAGTAGGGCTAATATATGCGCAGTGAAAGCCAGGCTTAAAACGGAATTGGAAGAAAATTTCGAACGGAAGTTTTCAAACGCAACTGCTATTCCGATATCTCATCGTACTATCACCACAGCGTTAGATTCGGATCGAAGGTCTCCAAGAGACCAACATCACAGATTACAAACGGAAGGAGCTGTCAGCAACACTGTAAGAGTCTATCTACTGTGAGTTATGTTAACCCTATTGATGTTAGCCTGAGAGCTTTAATACTTCAAATATGTCATTGATGGCCAGCAGGCTGAAACGAAAGGAAATAATTAACGAGATTGCGAATAAAAATTGTGTGAACTATGACAAGATCAATTCCATATTGCAAACGAATGAATCATATGATGCCAATTTTTCGACGCAGCTTCAAACAACTGGTATGTTTGATTGAGTTATTGCGAGTGTATTTATTATGATCCTATTTGAAGTTACGCCAAAGAATGAATTGACTCAGAAGAAGAAAGTGATCCTGAAAAAGTTTGATAATCATGTTGGATATCAAATTTTAGCACTGGATAGCAAAATGCGACAGAAAGTCAAGGACAGATTGAAATCAGTTTTGCCTCAAAGCACGAAGTATAAGGAATATTTCCTGAGACCTTAATCAGCATTTCATTTTTTTTTACTAACGGAATCGCAAGGTTCATATAACATTTTTGCCAAAGAAATATTTATTACGGATATCTAATTTTGATATTGAAATGTGAAACAATCGCTAATGCGCTTTGAAACTGACTCTGCTTTCTTTTCAGATATGCTAATTGAGGAGTTGATGCCTGAATATTAGTCAAATTTCAAATTTCATTCGCAGCAAGAATTTTCTATATTTTCCTAAGTTGAATGTTCTAAAAAAATCTCCGATATATACCAATAAGATCTTCCAACGGATCTAATGTCGCTGACTAGATGCAAATTTACGAGCCTTTGATGTGTTGGATGACACGGTCCTTAAATTCTGGAATTTCTCTCATATTCTATAGAAATTCGATTAGAACTGAAAATTTCAGTTCTTTATGTTTTCGATCTTTCTATAAAGCTTAATAAACAATTTTTATTATCCCAAGAAAAAATTGAGAGCTTTATTCTGAAACAATGAGCAAAACTGCCGACAAAGCACTCTTCTGCTATCACCTTATTTCCCTCTTGCTTACCGTTTATTTCTTATGGTGGGGCATGTTCGCTGCTCCCAAATTCGAAATTGATTATCTTTTCCACCTCACCTTCTTAACCCAAGAACTCCTCTGCTTTTATTACATATGGACCCTTCTCCAAGACTACCGTAACGTGTTTTATCCCTCTCCGGAAAAGAGTCAGCGCTATCAAGACGGCACATATACTCTTTTGCAAATCCTTCTGCCTATGACCTGCCTTGTGACTGCCGGTTATTGGCCCATGCGACTCAGAGACGAAAGTCTCATGCTAACAGAGGAGGGCAAAGGTCTCCCGATAATATTGTCCCTTTTTAACCACGGGCTAAATATACTTTTTACTTCATTCGAAACGTTCCTTTTCGAACAAAAAATTTGCAAAAGCTTCTTATGGAAATTCTCAGTAATAATGACTGGAACGATGGTTTACGTCTCGATGCAGGCGATCTTCCAAAACGTGACTGGAAGACCCGTTTATCCTTTCCTTGCAGCTTTAGCGATTAGCGAAATTGCTGTGTTCTACGCAATTCTGTGCGTGTTCACGCTGATGGCCGAGAGAGTTAATACATTCTTGATCTTCAATATCCACAAGAAAGCTCAGCATTCGAGCATTATGACGAGCAAAAGGTCGAAGATGGCAGCGTTTTTAAAATCTAAGTGTGAATAAATAAATTTAGATGACCTTCACAGCGATGGAAAGAACTGTGATATTTAATTTTCATGTGATTTAAATCGATTATCTATATCGAGCTTATTATTATACATATTGTATTTAACTTAATTCGCCTGCAGCAATAAATACTTTTATCTACCCATAGCTAATTTTAGGCCTGTGTATATCACAGTTACTTTCATATTCCATATCTCATATATCGCTCTATATTCATAATTACTCTACTTTTGATGAAAAATGAAAACACTCCATAAGTTTTTTAATTTTGAGGAAATCAAATGTTTGGGATTTGAATAGATGGGTCCACCTGAAATTAATAGAACTCTCAGACCCTAGCTAATTGAACAGAGATAGATCACTAATCTGTAAAATTTATTCTAAGTTTTCCTCCGGCCCCAATGCATTTTGTATCCCCAGCTTCAGCTATTCGAGCTGGGTAAAGGTCCGGAGTATTTGAATGGCGAAATTTTATTTCTTCTTCGTCTTTGCGGCGTTTGCTCTTAACTTTCGATCATTTCTTTGTATATTTTCGAGCTTTTCTTTCCATTCCTGTTGAAAAACGATCATTGTTAATGGACACATGAAAAAATAGAGATCTCACCTGACTGAGACCGTCTTCTCCAAATCTTCTACAGGCCAAATCTTGTCTGCAAGTTGAGTCAGAAGGAAGCACCTTAACAGCTTGGTCAACCAACTCGTAAGGTCTGTAGTCGTTTATTTGCCAATATCTAAATTATAATCAAGTGGTTAGCCTTCATTGTTAATATTTATTCAAAATAAACCTCTTCTTATCGATATCGAGGTACTCAAGCCAGGTTCCTTCCACAGTGGCAAGAGTCTCAATAGCATGGCTCTTCTCATCAAACGCGATTTCTTTTTTAGCGTGCTTGTCCCAGAGGTGGGCCGTGAATTCTTTCTTTACTCTCCAAATTTTTCCTCTATATATCATCAAATGATTCTTTGTAAAGATAGACCTATTATCGAATTATTACCTGGCTACTGCGCAGTCAATATCTTTCTTTCTACTGAAGAGGCCGCCGATAAGTCCTTTCTCATCTGGGTAGAGATGCAACTCGCAGAAAAATCCATTCTTTTGGTCCCACACTTTCATCTTTCTGGACCAGTTAAACGATCTTTTTCCCATAATCATATTGCAGACATTCGCTTGTGGGAAAGTGGAGGAGAACTCGTTGACCTTAGGGATCTGGACGTTCATGCGTCCCTTCTGAATACCGGTAATAGAGTTAGCACCGGCATTGGCTTCCAAGATGTAAGTTCCGTAGATAAAATAGTTCTCAGTTTTATACTAAAAATATTCATTATATCACAAAGTTCGCCGCGAAATGTTACGTTCAAATAAGAAATTGGAGGATGATGGCAGATCTGCTCGAGCATCACAGGGACTCCGCCAATCACTCCTTGGTAAGTCTCTCCGAGGATTGGATTGAAAGGTTTTTGTTGTTCGATACCAATGTGAAGCATGCTGAAATAGAACGTCACCATCTGCTTGAACTGTTCCAATGGATCAGTAGCAGCCACCGCCTTGTTAACGAAAACAGGGGCGTAAGTGATTGTTTTTGCTGCTCTTTGCAAGATAGAGTCCGTCGAAAAAATACTCACAGGCAGGGACATGTTCATGATGGACTTTCCTTCAAGGATGTTCTTGCCCATATTCTTCAGAATATGAGTAAGGACTTTCTTCTGGCTGTTGATCCACTCTTGGTTCAAGACTTCCAATCCGAGCGTCGGGTCTCGTTTAAAATCAGTACCAAGAAGCCAATGGCCTTGCTTCTCGGCGATTTTAATGTCTTTGTACTTCGAGAGGTCTGGGTAAGGGACCATCGGATCAACGCATTCACGAACGACCTTTCCTGTGTTGATCTTGTCGAGGGTCTCGGTGACCTCCTTGGAGCTCGCCTTAGATCCGCCGGCTTTTTGCGTCTCTTTCAAAATTTCGGCCTCGTCCATGAATTTCTCATCCTCGTCGAATTTCGATTCCTCTTCTTCAACCTTAGGTCTCCAGTGTCGCAAGAATTCGTTAAACTCCTCTCTGGATCCAAGAGGTAAAGTCTTTTCGAGGTCCAACTCGCTGATTTTCGCGATTTGTTCGAGGGTATGAAGTGTGTCATGCGTGTTGATTTCCTCGTTTAAGTCAGAGGCAATCTGTTGGGAGTAGAGAACAAACAGGTTTGAACCGCCATCAGGCTCGAGTCCGATTTTCACGGCTATTATATAGAGAATAGTTTAATTGAGAAATAACTAAAGAAGCGAACTACGCACCTGAGTGATTGATGTTTAATCTGTTTGCAATGGAGGTCGTTGGTTTCTGGGACTCCTCGATGTCATCGAAGGATTTCTCACACACGAAAAATTTGCCAACTGTGTTGAAAATCGCACGGGAGATGTAGCTCTCTCTTGGATAGGAAACTTTGCCATGAGATCTAGTTTTTGCGTTTTATTAGCTTCCGACAAAGCGACTGAAATATATACTTTATCACTCTGTAAATAATCGCAAGATGACCCGACGGTAAGTCAGTAAGCTCTTTGCTAGACTCTACTGTTTCATCCCAAACCGGTCTCCTGTCCAGATCAGCGAGCAACTAAACATGACAAAATACAGCTTCAAATTCTTGATTTTCCCCAATTTTTCTTACCTGGAACAATTCTAGTGGCTTGACCTTCGGGAACATGGCAAATAGTTTGAAATTGGTCGGGTCTTTGACCTCTTGGAAAATCTTTACATTCCCTTTGCTTTCGACTAGCTTCCACGCGTCAGTTGACTCTGTTGCCTTTGCCAACGGATCTTCCTTATCCAACTCATAAGTCGAGCAAACCTGTTCAACCCAATCTGGAACATCCTCTGGTGGTGCGAATCCCGTTCCATTGTCCGTAAAAAAGATTTCATTGTCACTGAGCTTAGGTGTCTTTGTTGGAGAGGAAATCATTTCTTCATTCTGCTTTTCCTTGTAGCTAGGGTCTTTCAGTTTTTTCATTTCATTCTAATATTAGACACAAAACTAATTCAGTAACCAAGGACTTGAATGCTTTTAGTTACCAGAGATACAAGGATCTTTTCATAGAGTTCCTTTCCAGGAGCTTCTGCTTCATCACCAAGATAAATGTATTTGTATTTCACGTTTTTATTAGTCGCAGTAAAGAGCATTGCATAGCGTTTTTCAAATTTGTCGAGCCATTTAATGTCATAGTCAGCGAGATCAACGATCTTCAAGTCCTTGAAGTTCTCATCCTCACCGATTTTCAGGATATTGTTCTCTAGCTGATAAAATCTCTTCCTCCACATGTGAAGGTTTTCGCTTCTTCGGGTTAACCAGCCTGACTTCTTTACTGGTACCTCGAACTTGAGTATTTTATCGGAATCTACCATTGATTTTTAGAGTTTTTTTGGTTTTGGATATAAAGCAAATTATTCCTCTCCCTTTTTTTATATTCGGTTAATTGAGACAGAGAACTTACGCAATTGATATCCGTGGATTTTAACTCGGATTAGAATAAGTCTACTGCTACTAAAAAAAAAAGAAATGCTCATTCATCTCCACAGTTGAAAACAACCTTGTAATCTAACGTGAAATTACTATTAGAATTCCAACGTGGATAATCAACAAAATGGTTTTGGTGAATAGCTGAATTAAAGGTGCAAAAAAATGTCTTTCTTCCTCATAGAAGACCTAATTGGATTGCAAACGTCACCAGGTTTCTCGTTTGGGAGCTTTATCAAATTGGCAATAAAGGAATTTTAATAAAATGTCTATTTATGATTTTGATAAGAGCACTACATTTAGGTATTGATGACGATAAATGGGAGCTCGAAGCAGAGTCTGCTATTGACCGTGGCTTAGACAAAGACCAGCATGAAATAATGAGAGGCTTGCTCAAAACTCTGGTTATAATGTGAATAATGGGAGACAATTTATTTATATTAAAGCCTGGTTATTTGAACTGTTTAAAGAGGTTCAAGAAAATAAAACCAAGCAAAAACTTCGGTTAATATCCAAATTCCCGGGTATCAAATATCGATGGACACCTATGATTGTCGAGACCAATCTATAATGGATTGCACGAATCAGGGACGAGCATCTCGAGCTGAGATGGCTGGTAATTCAAAAAATTTGACCACTCTGAAGATTTTGCTAGCTCTTTACGTTTTCTGCGGCTTAATCACGTTTGCCTGTCTGGCGCTAATCGTCCTATGGATCAAGAAAAGAGATTACTTTCCTATTAGAGAGCGATCCCCTTACCTTGTCATCCTTTTTATTCTCGGAGTCTTCCTCCATGAGATAAGTCAACCTGCTGCTCTGATCTACACGATGAAGACGCAGACTATCCCGCTTAATGGGATCGGTTGGGATCAACTTAACGACATGAGCAGATTACTTTCGAATGCCTATTTCCTAGGAGTGTCGCTAATGATTTGTTCGTATTTCATGAGGTAATGCAATGTTTGAAGTTGCCAAAACTACGTTATTATGATTAGAGCTCTACGACTGAGCTACGCCTTCGAACCCACCAGAGCGAGAAGATGCATTGACAGCTTGTATTCAAGAGAGTGGTTGATTTGCTTGGTAACAATATTATATTTATATATATACTCATTTTCAATCTTATTAATTTTCAACAGGTCGTGCTTCTGGGCTCTGGACTGTTTTATTACCTCTATCTGGGAATGGAGATTATTGTTCCTTTCTTTCATAATATCAGCAGCCCTGACACTTTTGCCGAAGATACTTTCCAAATCGTGTTCTTGCAAGGCGGCATTGCTGTCCAAGTCGCTTTGTTTATGTTCATGACATATATCTTGAGGTAACTCACCGCAGCAGATGCAACTCTAATTGAAAATACCTCTCGTAGAAATGTCAGAGCCGATTACAACTTCAGCCAAGAAATGATAGCGATAACCGCTGTGAATTGGGTATTCCAAGCTGGCTGTCTCTATTTCTACGAAAGCAAATACCTTGAAGGCTGCGTGGGGTTGTTTTCAAAAACGATGATATTATATGCGCTTCGAGGACTCTGCTTTTTAGCTGTCACTGCAGTGTATCCACTCTTTATCTCGGTTAGAGGTCATTTCCCTCTGACCCCTCCCAAAGCGATGGACGAGTTCCGTTATTATATCATGGACGAGCTCTGCGTCAGGACGTACATGCATTTTTTGAAGCAATTGGACGCTAATAATGAACATTTACTGTCATTCGAAGAAGGCGGCTCGAGGCGTTCATGTAAAAACTACCTTACGATAATAACAGTCTTAATTGCGAATTAGATACTGATCTCTTTTTGTTTTTCTTGGATATCCACCGGGTGAACATCCTCCGAGAAGATAATCCTAACACCGTCGAGAGGATGTATTCGCATTACATCCTAAATGCCGAGAACGCGCAGCTCTTCCCTCAGAACCTCATACAAGAGGTTATGGGCAGCTACCAGCAATCTGAACCCGCGTTCCTTTCTATCGAAATATTCTGCAGTTTGTATCAGTACGCTTATGATATCCTACAGTCGCTGTATGAAAAGATCTATCTCCGTACTAACTCGTTCCTGGTGTTGCGGGAGAGGTTCCAAAAATACGAACTGGTCAATGAGAAACTCTGCAAATTGAACATGATTTCTAATAGCTAAATCAGATTTTTGTGTTTTTTCTTATATTTCTCGTAATTTGAAACTTTTGATTATTAAATTCCATCTCAAATTTACATAAGCTAAGCCTTTGAACGTCCTAATAGGGATCTATAGTTATATTGCCACTCTATGAGAGTGAATAAATTATTATCAGCTGCTATGAACATAATTTTGACAGTTAGGACTTTAAGTATTTTCCATGACGGACTACTTAATTCTAAAAGACTCGAACCAAAATGAAAAAGAATAAAATAATCTTAATGTCAAATCACGATTGTTTTACTGAGGGTTAGTTACAACAATCTTAATGAGATGATCCATAAACATCTTTAAACTTGCGTCATCACTGAGGAAATCACCGCTCTAGATGGGAATTAGTGAGGAAATAAGTTCTAAAGCAAAGAAATATATACCTGGCAAGTAGAGTTTTCAGCCGCGTTGCTCGATGGATTGACTTTCGATTTGATAAGTCTCTCCAATCCGTGTCCTGCCCAAGTTTTCACGATGTTTGGAGCTGGGAATCGATCCTCAACGATTAACTATGTGGGGAGAAAGAGAGATCAGACTTGTAGACCTAAAAGGGAACAAATACCTTAGCGTCTTCAAGAGGAGCCTCGAGTAATTGCTTGAAGCTCTCGTATTCAGGGTCGTTCTGGTATCCAGCGAGATCCCATTTGTGAATATGCTCTCCGTGCCTAACGAATACCGAGGTGTAAGATAACTCTGCAAGAGTGTGATATTAATTACCATATGACAACATGGAAGAAAGTGTCTTGTAATAGAATGACGTTATTCTTCATGTTTTCGATATCCAGCATTACAGGTTGAGGCTGAGGATCATCAAAAGTGTACATTAACAACGCTGGCTGAATCATGACAAGGGAATTCGTGACGTTCTCTCTGCAAATGGCCGCTCTATAGTACGCGCTTTCATCCGGACTGCAAGCGACCGTTTGAATGAAATTGCTTCTACGGAGGTGATAGATGAACTGAGGGTAGAGCGCGAATTCCTTCGGCATATTGAACGACTGGAGGTCATCCTTCTTGTAATGCGCGAATTTAGTAACCAATCGAATCAGCATCTTATCCAGCCATCTGAGCACTTCCACAGGCTCCTCGTTCTCGGTCTTAGCGATACCAAGTCGAGCCACAATGATGCAAGTTGCTTCCTGGTCGAATCCTTGGACGAGGTCAAACACGTTATTTGGATCCGCGAATCTTCGTTGAACTGTCGTTACTCTCAGTCTCAATTGACCGCTTGGATGCTTGTATTGAGTAACGAATTGTAAGAATGCAGACTTGGCAGTGAGAACGTTCTCCTTTCCTGCTGGTGGAACAGGGACGTCCAAATAGAACGCCAAAGAGGAATTACGGTCCAAACCGCCCAGATACCATGCTGTGGTTCCTCCTTGGCCGATCTCGACCTCAGCCACTTGTGGTCCTGTTCTTTTGAGTGAGGTGCATTGACCGATGCAGCCAGAAATTTTCAAGTCTTTTGAGCAATGAACTGTGATTTCACCGTTGAAACCGTATTTTAAGTCACCGTTAGCGTCCTTATCGAAAACTTTTTTGAAGGTATCTTTAAACACTTTTGAGTTGTACATTTCGTTGATGAGCATGTATCCTCCGGTTTTCTCAGCGAGAGCTTTCATCTCGGCTAAACCAAATTGATCCAAGGTAAATCCGTAAATATCAATGACTTGGTAGGATTTTGCTGCTCTTTGAGCCAGAGTAGTGTAGTATTTCTGAGCCTTTTTAAAGTATTTGCAATTCTCGTTGTCTTTCTGTAAATCAACGAAGTTTCTGATTGTCTCCTCCAACTTGAGACCGACGACTTGGCCTGGTCCCATGGTGCAAGGGCCTCCAATGAAGCTGATAAGTCTTGATCCCTATATCATAAATCGAGTTAAAATTCAACTGGTATCACTAACAAACTACCTGTCCAGGGCTCAACGCTTCTAACACGCTAATCGCGACTGAGAAAGCTGTTCCTGTTGATCTCAGAGCTCTTTCATCAGTCGGCACGATCCAAGGGTCAGGTTGCAGGTCTTCGAGGATATTGGTAAACGCAACTTCGCATTCTCCGAGCGACATGATGAACTTCTTCACGGCGCCGGTGGCTTGAGGACCTCTTGGGTCATTTTTGCTTGCAATACCAAGGAATTCATGGATTTGGTTTGGTAAGTACTCCTTATCGCCTCTGATAGCATAGCTTTTAGGGCATTCAGAGAAAGCGAGCTCGTGGACGAACACATGGCGGTTGAAAGTAACCAAACCGATGTTAATATTCGGCGGGATGAACTGAAGACCTTGCAAAATAGAGTCTTTGACTGCCTGAAGCTCTTCCTTTGAAACACACAGGTCGATCAAGAACAAAAACGCTGGAGCTGTTGAATTAGGCGATGGAAGAGCATACTCAATGGTTGAGTACTGCTTGTGAAGTTCGGCAGGGAGATTCGTTTCAGAAATATTCTCAGCATACTCGCGAGGGAACGGATTGCGGGTAGAACAGAACACGCAACCCCAAGACTTGGATCGGAAGTCGAGAGAGTTATAAGGATTCAAAACTGCTTTGCATTTCTGGCACATGAGTGGTTTGTATTCGACTAACGCAAGATTCTCAAGATCTTTCATCGGGGTATACAAGCAACCGATTGGTGCAACAGCGCGCGTTGCCACCATTTTGTTAGGAGGGAGGATGTTCCAGGAGAAGCGGATGGCGTCCTGGGCCTCGACAGAATAGAAATCTTCCATCATTTGATGTACGTTTTTACTTTTCCTTTTTTATTTGATTATTTCGATGAAATATCCGAGTTTAAAATACTTGCTCATCACACGTAATTACAAATACATACTGGAATTACGTGTGTTATGGAAATATTGCTCTTACTGCTCTTATTGCTCACAAAAATTATCGAAAATATATAGTACAAGCTAATTGTCTCACTTTACGGATCGCTTGAAGACGCCCCTCAGGGTTGTAAGTGATGAACATCGTGTTCCTTTGAAATTGAGCCGTTTTTCAGGGCTAACCTGCGTTCCTTACCTGTCTTTTGGTTTACAGCCATTATAAAAGCATCTTTTAGTAAAGAATAATGAATGTTTAGGAGGGTTTAAAAATTAATGTGCCGGTTTGGTGATATATATTCAAGAAGTTGGCACCGGTCTTCCTAATCCGATTTAATACCACTATATAAAATTTATTCGATTTCTGAGATTGAAAGGATAATCGGGAAAAACAAAAAAACTTCATAAGCCTTTTTACAATAATTTACCATATCAAAAACCCATGAAAACTCCAGCCCAACGTACCTCACGCTCAATTCACAACTTTGGAATGAAGAAACTTTACCCGACTGAGCCAGGTAATTATCCCATTCAAATTTCAGAAAATCTAATCAGCTTTTTTCATGATGATAGATGAGGCAACTGATTCTGAAATTATAAATAGACCAAAAAGATCTAGCAGTCTCACAAAACTAACACGGAACCTTAGCAATCTAGCAATTAAACGAAGTGCTAGCAGCAGCAAGGTCAAATTGATTCAATTGCAAGATTGTGGTTCAATGACACTAATCGCCCATGAAGATCGGATGATGAACGCGGCTCCTACAATGGACCAGGAACCTGACGATGACCCTCGTCCTCAGAGAAAAATAGACGCAATTAAAATTTACACTTTTGAGTCGAATTACAATCCAAAGGCCGCGCCTAATCCAATGGCTTCTCCTATTTTACTTGATAAAAGCGACGAGCGAAAGGAAGTCGCTATTCATATCGTGCCTCAGGAAAAATTTTGCAGATTTTGCTTCGAGTCCGACGAGAATAGCGAGAAAGGAAAACTAATTTACCCTTGCAAATGCGATGGGAGCCTCAAACATATACATGAGAACTGCCTGAAGACCTGGATTGGCCAAAGACCTCAGAGCGACTCATCAATAATAGCAACATGTGAAATTTGCTCTTATGCCTATAAACTCGAATTTAAAAGAGTGCTGAAGTTTAGCTGCGGTTATGCGCTCAATGAAGGATTTTCGCATCTTCTCGTCGCTGTTGGTTTGACTGTGTGCCTCGTGAATTTGATTTGGATGGCGGCGAAGTACAGCCCAATACTTCTCGCTAACAAATCAGGGAGCAATCTAGTTTTATTGAGTTTGTTCCCAATAATAGCGATTATGTTCTTATTCCCATTGCTGGCCAGTCTGAAAAAGGCATTTATTGAGAAGAGGGTTGTTGCTGTGAAAATATATAATTTTGATCCGAGTCAGCAGCAGCCGGAGCAACCACAGATTCAAGTAGTACGAACAGCAGGTGATGAAATTTTGGCTGAGATTTTTACTATTGAAAGCGAGGGGTCAGATGAGTCCTCGCCGCAGGAAGCAACCACACAGCTGCGAAGAAGACAAGCAAATACTGTTTCAAATGTACAGAATCAATCACTGAATATGAGCCAGCACCAGCTACTTTCAATCTCTGTGTCTCATGCTCCTTGAAAGCATCCTCTTCAGGCGAAGAATCGCTTCTCCATGAGAGTGGAGGTGATAAACAAGGGATTTATTAAATCCAAATCACTGTTTTTACAGCTGTCTTTATGTAAAAGAAATAGCAAACAACTTTAAAAACTTAGCAACCATATTTAAAGACAATATTGTCTATAGAGTATATTAAATTGAAGAAATCGATTTTATTATATCAACAACATTATGCAAAAGCAAATATTGCTGATCACCAACCAAATGTCTCCCAGTAAACGCATCTTTAGTCTAGAAACAGTAGACTTGCAAAAAACAAAAAACAAAATATGAAATCAATCCACATTTTCTACGGCTTCTACGTTCTTGTGGATCATGCTAGTAAAGAAGGCTATCATTTAAATTAAGACAAATATTTAAGAGTTTGTTTTCCGAATAGAAATGATCAGGTTTTAATTGCCGTAAAAAAAATTTAATTCACATCAGAATTTGCCTGGAAAAAATATTCATCAGATAAACGTCGAATCGTTGACTGAAAACAATTTGATGTTTGGCTATTTAAGCATGGTGAATTTCACCGAAAATCAATAACAAATTTACAATTCTTCTTCATTCAGATCTCAAAAGACATCTTTCATTCCATTTCCATGAGAACCACCACAGCACTTTTCCTCATTGCAATTGCTTGCTTCATGACTGTCGGATATTCAAGAAAAATCAGAAATCTCCTCAATAGCAGCGGTTCAGAAACCCAATCACAATACTATTACCCTTCTGGCGGCCAGAAATACTTCATTGCGAAACCTTGTATTACTTATCACTTTACCGGAAAATGCCCATCTCCAAGTACTCCTGGTTGCGCTTGCTATACGGATGGACATTGCGAATACAAATACAATGGTAACGCCTGCAGCTGGTGTAAAAAGAACGGCGTTGCTTCATTCAATCCTGGCGAAGGCTGCCCGAATATTGGAAATAAGAAACTTAAAGTCTGCACAAACACTGATCCAGTGAGATGCACATCATCTTCTCCAAATTCGAATGTTTGTGAATGCGACCAACACGGATCCTGCAATTACGTCCAAGACGATTCATGCAATGCCTGTAATAGGAAAGGGGTCGTTTCTGCACTTAACGGACAGTGCAGCTTACTGAAAATGTAAGGGGTTAGGGCTAGTAGGTACTATAGAATAGTCATCATCAACGTAATTATTTTTTTCTCATGTGCATGTTGATGCTCTCACTCGTATGCATAGTTCTATGATTTCGGCCTTTTAGATTGATAGAGTACGTTTGCTGCATGCTAAATTTACAATCCAAATAATCTTACAGAAAAATTCTAATCTCTGCTGTTTTCAATTCAAAAGAAAAGAGGATGTACAAAGAAATCCAGAATAACGCACGATGAAAGTTTATAGGAAAGACACTCAATTTGGGTAGTTGATTTATAAAAAGATGTTTTGAACGAATCGCCTGGTCTGAACCAACAGAAACAATCGGAATACTGATTATAGCGATTGAAAATTTGTTAGAGCAGCTGAACAAACATTAAATTTGGATCTACTGGGAACCAATCAAGCTTTACTGAACGTTGTGATTAAATTTGACAGCAATTTTTTATGCTGAAACAAAGTCGCTCTGAGAAAAGCCACAGTGGCTATGAGAATGATTATTTTCGCGGCTTTTTCAGTACATCTCAGTAGCTCCAGCTCTCTAACTTGTTAATAATCTCTAATACAGTTAGAGCGTCTTTATCTATGCTATTGATAAATTTCATTTGTTTTTCCTTTGTTATTTCATATGTTGATCTGACCGAGCGAAAAGTTATGTTATTTCTTTCTATTATCAATGAATAAATGACTTTGAACTGCAAATACTAGATTCTCTCTGTTAGGAACAGGATGGGGTACAAATCAAAATACGCTTTCCTGTAATACACGCTTATTCACCTCTTACACAGTAAATGCGGAGAAAATTCACCTTTCTCAGAGCCTGGGCCTATCAGATTTAATTTTCGAGGGTATCTGTGATATTGCTTGAGAGAAACTTAGTTTCTGTAGTATTTCCGACAATATATTGTTGGGTCACTGTCAATTACGAGATTTGCTTGTTAATTCTGATAGTTTCCTCCTGAGTTTAATAAAAACAATCAGATTTCTACTTTTTTGCTTATATGATCCATACTCTGGTACTTGTACTCTTTATTTTTTCCGCCAATGGCGCCTCCACAGATCAATCAAAGATCATTGAGAATTCTCAATTGAAGAGCGGTCCGACCACTATCGTCTATGGACGAAACCCAGATCTTGACACAAATTGGACAACAGTTTATTGGATGGGCGCCGCCTTTGGAGAAGGCAAGACGAGCACAACATCTCATGTCTATGGACTTGTCCTATCTGTAGATTATTCAAGCGGAATGTCCAGATCTTTTATTACAACAATCTACAAGAAAACATTGACAAACACCGTCATCAACAAAGGAAACGACACTCCTGGAGCTGCTGTGACCGGCAATGACACTGTTATTTCGATTCCAACTGGTTATCTCTCAGCTGATTATTACAAAATTGCTACTGGACCAAGCTGTGCTGCTATCTTTCACCAGGACTTTTGGTATATTGGATCATCGGAACTTGGGCTGTACGTGACTGTAGTAAATGAAAATTTCATTACCCATACAATTATGACAATACCGGTAGGTCAGAGATTATATCTTGGAAATATCTGGTACGATAGAAGCAGCGATGCTTTTTTTTATACTTACACTCATCAAATTAACGACAAGAAACGAATAAATAGCATCTGCTTTGCTTATATTGGAGGTATTTTCACCAATGGAACTCCGTACTGGTCTACTCCATTAGCTCTTGTTTCAAATCAAACTGGATGTTCTGTTGGTTCCATAATGGGAGGTGGCTACAATTCGATCGATGCTCCCATTTATGTCAGCTATTCGCTTTCGTCCATTATCCCAGGCGAAGAAAGAAATGAAGCATACTATTCTAAGGTCATAAAATCATCGAAAACTACTTCAGTTGAACCTTCTAAATTACTTGTTTCTGGCAATTATGACGTCGAGGGCATTTGGGCCTCCAATGATACTACTTTCGTCATTACTCTTTACGAACAGGATACTTACCGGTTTATTCATTATTTTAATGGAACCTCCGACAGTGTTGACGCTGACTTCTCCTGCGTCAATGTTGAAAGTGAACCACCCATCTTTATGGGATGGCTCACAGGGCCCGGATATACCCTTCTTGTTCAATGTCAGCCCCGAATTCCCGCATCCGATCTTAATGTCAATCCAGATGGTTATCCTAAAACTTACCAAATAGAAACTTTCTATGCTAATAGGACGGTCCGCTCTCCTCAACTCACATTTGGTCCAATCGAAGGCCCGGTTAGTTTCTATCAAGATATTGAGGGGTCCCTTTGGATTGGGTGGACTGATTTCGACGGTGGTACATCCTATACAAATAAGACTCTTTTTGCGAAAACTTACAAGGGATATTTAGCGAAATTTCAAGGCGAAACAAACCCGCAGCCAAATCCTCCGAGCCCTGACCCTCCGACTCCAGACCCAGACAATAAGTCAAATTTTACTTGGCTATGGATTCTTGCCGCTGTGGGTCTAATTTTGAGTATAGCTGCAGTTCTTTGGTGTATATATCAGAAGCGACGAAATGAGCAGCGGCGACAAAGAAGATATATGCATTTGGGAGCTTAGTTTAATCGCTTCTCGTTGCTATCATTCATCAATTGTATATGAATAATTGAATATCACGTCACATACATCGTTTCTTTTTTGGAAAAGAAAATCATCACTCATTCAATATCTCGAGGCTCCCTTACTCTAACCCATAGGCTCAAATTGAGACGACGGTCTAATAACTTTCTGGGTTCAATACAACTACAACTCTCAATCTTGAATTTCCTTTTTGCAATTCATGTAGATAGTGACTTTTTCTCGTTGAGGAAAAAGAGAAAGGTTAAAATATAAATAGTGATAGTACAATAAGTAGATGAAGCTTGTTTACACACAAATGCGTGAAAAACATGCAAAATGTCAATAAATGTATCCAGAATTCCTTAATTAGATTGAAAGTCGAATCTTCTTCTCGCCAACGGCAAGGGTCGCTCAACTTTTGCTTGAGATCTAAAGAGAATAAAGTCAGCTTCGTGAGAAAGAACAATAGCAATAAGAGGAAACTCAGGAGTAACAATTGTATAGATATTCATAATCCCGAGGGATTCCAATACACTGTTCTCATCATTGAATTGCAAGACAATAAGAAACTCTATATTACCTGATGGGTCTATCGTTGCAGTGCTTGAGCTAGCCACGTTTTTGTCGCTAGCTCGCTCTTTCCCAAGTCACTGGCGCTCTGATGGCACCAAACTCAAATTTTTAAATAAGAAATATCTTTTGATTATATCCTGCTATCGATAATTTCCAATTTAAGTCACCTCTAAAGCCGAATCTGATATTCTTCATATTTCGCATCTAATTTCCCAAAAATTATGAGACGTCATGAGAGGCAATGAAATCATCATGGTCAGATGGGATTATAAAACATCTAGTCAGCGTTTCTAATTGGTATCCGACTCAACATCATCCAAATTCATTACAACCTCTATTATATACGTGAGGGAAAGGATGATTTATACTTATGTACGCGTTATAATTCAGTTTTCTATCAACTTCTGAATTTCAGCTCGTACGGCTCTTAAAATTTGAAAATCGATTTTTCTTATGGCAAAATACCTGTTTGCATTTCGTTGATTTCGTGTTGAAATTAGCCTTAAAACTTTAATTCAAATCAAATAAAAATTGTCAGCGAAAAATCGGATAAACCATGCATTCCGACGACATAGAGACAGGAACTCAGCTCAAAGAAACTTTTATGTCAGCAAATGACCTCTTCGCTATCGTGTCAAATTACATATCGAGAAAAACTGCTGAAGAGCTCGATTACATACATTCAGTCGGAGGTAAGTCGAGAAATATAGTCGTTTTCGAATAAATCTGCACAAGGTGATGCCTTCATTGAGAAAGGTCTAAGAACCGACTTTAAGAATGGAATCAGGACAGAATCAATTAAGGAAAGAGCCGCGACTTTTGGTGATAACATGCGGCAGGCCAAACTTGCTAAAAGTCAGCATTTTTTACATCGATTCTTCTAAATCTCATTGCATTCATTCGGATAGCCCTATGCAATCATATAAAAGACGCATGTGAGGATTTGTTAATCAGAATATTGATCATGGTCTGCATTGGCATGCTGGTTGTGCATCTCTTATTCGACCGAGAAAATCTAGAGGAGGCCGTTCTTGACAGTCTCTCGATTATCATAGCAGTGGTTCTATGCGTGAGCGTTGGGTCGTTTAACAATTATCAGAAAGAAAAGCAGTATTTGTCTCTCTATCGTGTCTCTGAAGACAATAAATACGTGAAACATTCAACTTTTGCCACTGAAATTAAATGAATTGCCCTTTCCACAGGTTCTTTGTCAAAGAAACGGTTCTTTAGTTAGTATCCACAGCAGCGAGCTCGTGGTGGGTGATGTTGTTGTTATTGCAGAGGGAATGGAGATTCCAGCCGATGGCTGGGTGATTCAAAGTCATGATATAAAAGCTGATGAATCACTTATCACAGGGGAGAACGACACGATATCTAAAGAATGCTTTGAAAAGGCCCTGCAACATAAACTTAATTCAAAGAGCAATAAAGATCATGCTGTCTCCTACCGAGATATACCATCTCCTGTATTATTAGCTGGCTCTAAGGTAGAATTGAATGAGAAAAAGCGATATTTTAACAAAAATGTGCTACCTTTGCTTTAGATTCTCAGCGGAAGTGGAAAGTTTGTTGTGCTGCAAGTCGGCAAGAGGAGCTCGTTAGGAAGAATGGGAGATCTAATCCTCGGTGAAAACGATCCGACCCCTTTGCAGCTCAAGCTAAACGACGTTGCTGAGGCGATAGGGAAGTATGGGACAATCGCTGCGATCTCCATCGTAGCAGTGCTCTTGTTAAAATTCGTTGTTGCAAGATATGCACACAGCGGTTTCGATCCTGCTGTCCATTACAGCGAACTCATTAACTACGTTTTGATTGGAGTATAATAATAATTATTCTTCTTGAGTCGCGTAAAATTAACTCGTTTTAGTTATCAACCGCTGTTGCCAGCATTCCTGAAGGTCTTCCTTTGGCCGTTACTATCGCGCTTGCTTATTCAGCTAAAAAGATGCTGAAAGACAGCAATCTCGTCAGAAAGCTTGACGCCTGTGAAACGATGGGAGGCGCCGACGCTATCTGCTCGGATAAGACTGGCACATTGACCCAAAATAAAATGAGTGTCGATTGCATTTATACTCCCTCTATTGAAATCAAAACTACGGTAATGAGACTTAAACAGCATTTTTTCAAGTTTTTCCTTTTTAATCAGATGCCTGTGAAAGGCCAGAGCTTCCAGGCTCTTGTTCCACCGACGCTAATCAGCATCCTCAGCGCCAATTTCGCTTGTAATAATAGCTCTAATCTGGTAAAGAACAAGTGATATTGAAGTATAGTTTATCACATAAAATGTGTTACAATAGGATCCTCCCTCAGGGTTTAAAACGGATATTGCTCTTCTTGAGCTGCTGAAGGAAAAGGGAATTGATTTCAAAGCTCTTCGGAATAAATATATTACTGATGATACAATTGTTTTTGATTTCTCCTCCATACGGAAGAGAAGCGGCGTGATCGTTGACATGGGAGGCAAAGTTTTGCTTGAAAAAGGAGCCGCCGAACTTATTTTAGCTTCTTGCTCTCATATGCATCTTCCTACAGTAAAATTCTCTTTAATCTAACCGTCAATGCATGATTATAAGGGATCAGTGGTTGAGTTAGATCAACAGCAGAGAACGAGGCTAAACGAGATCATCGAAAGTAAAATTCTCCGCTTCTGTTGGTTTCAATCTCTGCGTTTTCTCTTAGAGATGAGCAATAAAGCACTCAGAGTTCTTGCTTTCGCTTACAAAACGATAGAGGCTGATGCAGATTTAGAATCCAAGGACGAATACAACGTTCATAACATCGAAAAATCTGGATTAGTGTTCTGCGCGTTCATTGGGATAAAAGATCCCCTTCGAGACGGTGTAGAGGAAACTGTGAGAAAATGCAAAGCCGCTGGTATAAAAATTCGGATGATCACCGGCGATAACAAGATCACTGCTCGTGAAATCGCTCGAGAGTGCGGAATTCTCGACAAAAAGAGCGTTGTCATGGAAGGAGAAGAATTTATGAAGTTGATCGGAGGCGTGGTGTGCAGTTCTTGCAGGACCGCTGAGTGCAAGTGTCCTCGCTCCAAAGCGCTTGCTGATGCTCAAAACCGAGTAGTGAGAGTCGATACTATTGCTAACGCTTCGGAATTCGACAGAATCTATAAAAATCTTGACGTGCTCGCCAGAGCTCGCCCTCAGGATAAGTACGCACTTGTCATTGGACTCAAAGAGCGGGGGTATGTCGTTGCCGTGACTGGCGACGGAGCAAATGATGCTCCTGCGCTTCTGAAGGCTGATGTAGGTTTCGCTATGGGAGTCTCCGGTAATTGTCTCCGTATTTGTAATTGTTAATGGCTTTCATAGGAACTGAGATTGCGAAGGAATCGTCTGATATTGTGATTATGGATGATAATTTAGCCTCCATTGTGAAGTCAGTGGTTTGGGGAAGGAATGTGTACGACAATATCAGAAAGTTCTTGCAGTTCCAGCTCACGATCAATGTCGCTGCGGTGCTTCTCATTATGATCGGTTCTGCCATCTTAAGTAGTCCTGTATTCACGCCAGTTCAGCTTCTTTGGATCAATTTGGTGATGGATACGCTTGCCTCGCTCGCGCTTGCAGCTGAGGACCCTGATGACAGAGTGCTCGATCGTCTTCCTCATAAGAGGAGCGATAAAATTATTTCGAGGGTAATGTCAAACTCTAAATATCCCTATCTAATAAAGATTGATTTAGACCATGACAAAGCACATTCTCGGTCAAAGTTTCTACCAGATTGCTGTTTTATGCATAATCATTTTCTATGGAGATCGCTTCATCCCAGAGGATCTCCCTGACCAGAAGGATCCTGGTGGAAAATCGATTATTTACAGTCCAGGAACGCATTTTATTCGATCTGGCAGAATCAATATGCCGTTCTCTCTAGATTTTGATTATCATCCGAATGAACTGGTAAATCGTTTCTTTCAGATGATAGGTAGTAAATATTTTAACAATTGATAGAGATATGGACCATCAAGACACTTTACAATCGTTTTCAACACTTTTGTGTTTCTCCAAGTTTTTGGCTTCTTCTCGGCAAGGAAGATCGATGATAGCATTAACATATTGAAAGGTGTTCACATTTTGGTTGATTTTAACTGAATGAGCTGTTTATTTTAGGAGTGCACAAGAGTTATCTCTTCTTGACAATCGTAGTGCTCGTGACTGCAGCGCAGGTCATTTTTGTTCAGTACGGAGGGAAAGCGATAGCATGCAGTCCTCACGGGCTTAGCGGGACACAATGGCTGATCTGCTTGGGCTTTGCGGCAGGAGGTCTTGCCGTCAATTACTTACTCAAGCAGCTCCCAGATCCGAAATTCAATGTAAATTCATTGTGTTGTTGACTAATTAAATACATTTTGCCAGCTTCAATTGGAAACTGAAGAAACAGAGGAAGATTCCGATCAAAAGACTGGTGGCAAGGAGAGAGATTTGGAGGAAAGAGTGCCTCTCAGACATGAATTCGAAGAGCAGGAGATGATCACTCACAATCATTAATTCGATACATGTCAACATTCTTAAATTATTATCCTAAGGAGGGAAAGTCAGGAAGGTAATTAAGTGTTGTTTTTAGTGAATAATTATATGTAACTGATTTGCATTCCCCCTATCTTTCGTGAGTAGGTAGTGTTTCATTAAACTTCAAGATAATCTTATTTTGTAGTAGTTCAACAGCTCTACAACTTGAAATTAACAAATATTTTCTTTTACTCTAACAATGGTTGCAAAGTGGATTTTCGAGGTATTGAGCTTATCAGATAATGGAAATTAATATGTAATATAGGAGCTTACTGTAAG
>ENA-UOTZ01000519-UOTZ01000519.1-compost-metagenome-genome-assembly--contig:-NODE-519-length-32115-cov-6.753511_pt1 | contig 32115 bp, 13 predicted proteins | sample MGYA00238144_ERZ746983 | MGnify/ENA primary metagenome ERZ746983 (study PRJEB28759, sample SAMN06268863) | compost metagenome | isolation source: single cell | place: USA: California, Emeryville, Joint...
ACATGTTTAGCTATTAAGAGTTGAGTTAGATGAGGATCCGGATGATGGGGTAGAGGAGGTACCTGTCGCACGAAGGATGCGAAATTATTGTGTTTGAAAAATTTGGGAAGGACGTTTTCACTGAATTCGTTGATGTTCCGAACAATAAAAGAGTTTCCGTCGCTACTCCAAGAAATACTTTCGTTAGGGACCTAAGCAATCGAATTTATAATTAATAACTGAAAGCAAAGAAGAAAAAAAAAAGAAATATGCGCTTGTGGTGTGAGTTTGAAGTACTTACTTCAAGCATTTCATAAAGCTTTGATAAGAAAGAAGGAACCATAGATGATGATTTACGTGACTTTTTGCGCATGGTCTTGCTGATTAATCTACTCATGGAAAAATTTCAAATTCTAAAAATTAGTCAGATTGTTCCTGGATGAAATAGAATTTATATACATTATTCTATAACTTTTCTAGAAAATTCCTAGTGTATTCTTTTAACCATTTTTCCTCCGGAAATGACGAGCTAACTTCAATAAATTAGCTATATCATCGAGAGGGGCTGTGGATTGATCTGATAGAGCCTCATTTCTAAGAAATGTTATGAATATTGAACTAAATGAAACTCTCTTTTTTCCTTGCAGAGAAACACGGTTTCCGCAAATAGAAACCCTGATATAGCCTCTAGATCTCTTAGTAAAGCTTTTTTATGAAATTCCTTTTGAGATGCTTTGTTACTTTGTAACTTTCTCTTTCGAGAAGTGTTAGTGCTTTACTTAAATCACACGTGTAAATTTTCTTTTCTGGTTGTTTGAATATTATTAATAAATCGCCATCCGCCCACCCGGACTCGATTATAAATTGACAGAGCAGCTGTGAGCCACATTCTGTTCACAACGGGTTCCTTTAAACCAGTCTCGTCTAAAATTTCAGCAGTTCTAAACAATTTATTACATTTGCGATAAGAGTAAGCGAGTTCGGCGCAATAGTTGGCCTGAAGGCAAGTGAAATATGTTTCTGATAGGCCTCTTCGCTGAGCACATTAATTTTTAGTCAAATCAATCTTGGAGTTTTCCTAAAAAGAATATTCCAATTCCGATGATTTTTCTACGCAATTCCATTATGTGTTGCTGACTCAAAAACACAAGTTAAAAGGCAAATACAAGCATTTTTACTTGATAAGAACGAGTTATTGAGATTCTGAACTACAATGTCTTTTGAGTATTATCATTAACAAGTGGTCAAACTATTGAACACAGAACTTAATAAATTTGAAATAATATTTTTCGAAAATACCTCCCAGAGTGGAGGCTAAGAATAACACGCAATTTTCGCACTTTCCATTTAGAGTCTTATAATAATAACTGTCTTGCACATTCCAAATACTACACCTAAAAAAAGATTTCAACAGTACCTGAACAGATGACCAATAGATTAGAACTATATCAAGTCAGTGAAGAAGTTTTATTCTCACTGCCTATTCATCGCCTATATGGTTAACAAGACTTCATCGCTTCATCGTTTGACTTCTGACTCGAAAAGGATGTTCAATTTTAAGTTTTAAATAAATACGTATCCCACTAAACCAAATATTTTCAAAGCAATGAGTGAAGCTCTCGTCATTCATCTCTCTGACTTGGACAGTTAATTCATTCCGATGCTTCTTTTCCTGACTGTTTCCGCTTCACAGATATCCAATTCGATGAATTCTATGATTTTTTTTGCTTGGACTTCTCCCATAAAACCAAAGAAATCCTTCAATCTGATTATCAGAATATTAAAGGAACCAAAAAGTAATTGACTCTCATTTCATCAGCTAATTCATTCCTCAGAGATGTCTCTTTCGAAGATATTGCTCGTAATTTTGTTTATAAACACAGACTAACTTGATTCCTTTCTCCACAGGATATTATTGCGAAAATTACAAAGAAATCATTGATATCCTGGAAATTTTGAGTGTAGCAAAGGTCCGCATTGATGAGTTTCTTGCAAAGAGAATTGTAACACATACATTTTCAAATGATACAAGGAATATTGAAATATTTGCCTTTAACAGAATTCAAAGAGACAAAACTACCCAAAGGAACTTATTGAGAAACTGCTATTTCACGACATCGAAAACAAGACCAGAACAATTTTCAATTCAATTACAAAACTTACCAAGCGGTATGATGCAACATTGAACAGTTTGGTGAATGAAGTGGAGCTTTCAACGAAACTCGAAGATCTTCTCAACACTCTTCAAAAAGTACCATTGGATGAAGGAGAATCTAGTCGTATGCCACAACAGCAGGATGAAAGGTACAAAGTGGCCAAAGTGAACGAATTCCAGCAGAGTATATAGAAAATATGCATTTGGCAGAAGTTATAATTGCTGTTTGAACACTAGAGCTGAATGAGTTACAAAAAGATATCAATTCTCTCAAACAGTCCTGGAAATTTGAAGATTTCGCTTCTGAAGAGAAAGAGAGTTATACTGAGAATAATGCTATTAGACCAGCCAGCGCGAACTATTTGGTAAGTTCATCAAAGCTTTGCATTTAACGTAACGTCCTTCCTCTTTGCAAGAAAACGAATTACAGGAGCAATGAATTTGAACAATTTGAAGAAAAGACTGAAAATCTTACAGGTCATGTTTGGGTAAAATTTTCTGAAATTAGGAATTTGCTTTACATCTATAACAAAGCCTAAAAGCCGGATGCTCTTAGCAATTGTCTCGAAAATGTCGAAAGAAGGCCTTTTGAATCCGAATCAGAGAGGTAACAACAAATTATAAAGCAAAGTGTGTGTTGACTGATTGCTTGTAAAGGAATTCTCAAAGACTTAATAATCGAGAATGATGAGAGGATCTTAGAATGCCTGAAGCAGTATGAGATTGATGGCGATCGAAGAAATTTATATAAAAATTGTTTAGCACTCACAGCCTCAATGAAATAGAGTGGCTTGTGAGATATGTTGCAGGATTTATGAAGGAAAAAAAGCCTTCACATTGGAAAGTTATAAGAATATACATTTTCTTTAAAATTCAAATTGTCATTGTGAAAACCATTGAGAAAGAGAATATTCTGAACTTTGGAAAAGCATTTGATGATATTTCATTTTGGGGATCAGAATGTACTTTGTTGGAGTAAAATTCCATCTTTGAAATGATTCCGATTGGCACTAGGTGTGGTTGATGCTTCTCTCTTCATGAACTTATTTTCTTGGAAATCTCAATGTTAAATGGCTAATTGCATTGTTCAACAGCATGGCACTGACAACTCTTTTCTAAATTCAATTCTCTGTTATAATACCGATACTACTTCCGAATTTTCCTCTAATCACAAATCGCGTTCTCACTCAGACACTTATTTTTCTAAATACGATTAGCTGTATTTTATCATTACGATAATTGATAGATACAAATAACTAATGAGCGAAAGATTCTCAACTATCGATGACTCTCAAAAAATAGAGAACACCGCTGATGCCATTGTGCTTAATGTGAAATATGTGCTTGAGAGCCCCAACGTAATGGCACTTCAACTCTACATTTACTCTGAACTCAGCAATTTCCGAAATATTTTAGTATCAAGAAGCTTTAGAGGATATTAAAGCCAGAGTTGACGCCAAAGACAATGAGATTCGCGTATCCTATCGTTGTTCACTTCATGCACCTTACAGTTTTGATTTTAGGAAATCTGCTCTGCAAACCAATCGAACTTTCTCCAAAATTTGAAGGATTTCACAGGCATTAAAGGCGATATCTTCTCTATCCAGAAAAACATCCAAGATTTTGAAAATGAAATACTTGTAAGCTATGAGCAGTTCAGGCAGAGACAATAACAACACTGTGCTAGGTGATACTCAAAACTAAAAAATATAATTCAACAGAAGAGAATAACCTCGCACTTGCAAGTCAAAATATTAAGGCCACCAAGGAGCTGCTGATTGAAATGCAAGTGAGAAATACTTCTTTGGAAAATAAGGCATTAAAAACAACTGTTTGCGCTCAAAGGACGTTGTTATGAGACTCACAAAAGCGCTTGACTGCTTAAAATCAAACCAGTATATGGCATGTCTGCGGTTTCTGGACCAGATAAAGAAAAAGCAAATCTTTTCTCATGCAGCAAGCGCGAGTTTGAAACAATTGATGGTGAAAATTCGGCCGATCATCATCAATAGGATTAGAGGGTGATCTATTTTAAATCTCAATCGACTTTAAAACTCCTTTGACAATGATTTTTAGGATTATCGATGAAATGACGGGGGAGTGGTTCAGTTACCTTCAATCAAAACAAAGCGAATTTGCTACTATGATTTCAAATCAGATTGAAGAAAGCATGAGACGAAAATCCATCAGACATTCGACAATGTCTCTCGCTGGCAAGGGCCGAGCAAGTTAATCCTGCACTATTTTGGCGATATCGCTAATTTATCTTGATATAAATAGGCAATATGTCACAAGTCGGGAAACTGATGGACTTTCAGTTGGGAGGAGGAAATAGAGTATCTCAAATTGGTATAAGCCATGCTTCCGCAGCCACAAGTGTGACCAAAAAGTCCACGTTATATGGGATAGGAAAGAATTTCAACTCAGCTCTTAGTAAATGCTGCCACTTTTTTTGTCTAACTTATGGATGCTTTGCTTAGAAATGACAGATGATCAATCGAAACGGGACTTGCAACTTGATATGAAGCTAAATCTATATGTTTTCAACCAGGTATGTTTTGTCTTGTTGAGTGAACAAGCTGACTAGTTTGACTAGTGCCGCTTAGCTTACGAAAACCTGAACGAGACAGATATTTTTTTCCAAAATATCAAAACACACCGCAAGAAGCAACTGCTTGATATTACTGAGGCGAAAGGAGGCCTGAGTAAAATTATCTCCAGATAATGCTGTTATAAGTTAATTTATCAAGGGATTCACAACTTAAGAGACTATCTCTCAGAAATTACAGCGTTCTTCCTGATCGAGAAGGACCTCGAGCGTCAACTGAAAATTATTCAAGAAATTGATCAGTATTGGATAGAGGCCGCTCAGACTGCTGAAGACCAAATAAACGTAATTCACTAATGGAAACTTGTTTCATAATGTGATTTAACAACACAACAAACAGAAAGCTTTTGAAAAAACAGAGAAAGTTGAGGAGTTTCTCAGTCTTAAATCGGAGCTCCAAATCTTCGTTGTCCTTAACACGAAGTATGGCTTTAACGCTCAAACTCACCTCCTAAATGACTGTAAGTGAATTCAATTGCCTAAACATAATGTAATTTCCAATTACTAGGTATCAAAAAGAATTTTATTCGATACTCTGAAAAACTGCTCGCTGAGTGCAAGAAGCAGATTAGTGATGCTATCAACAATGATAACCTTGATTACCTCGTGGCCAAAAATCCGAGTGAATTAAGTAATGTCCACTCAAACTGCCTGAGAGCCTCAATTTTTTTGCAATTATTAGAGGAATATGTGACCAAATTTGATCTCGAAAATTACATTAACGTCCAGTTGCCAAAGAACATTGCCAGCAACTTCAAACCCTTGTACCTTAATTACACCTTAGAGGTTCCAAAGATAGGAAATCTTGGATTGCAGGTCTGAATAAAAAGATTCTACACCTTCTAAATCTAACTTTCGCCTTTGTAAATAGTATGTGAACGATAACTATACATACATGGAAGGCTCTGCAGACAGTGAATCTCTTTTACTCCTACAATTGGATAGATTTTTCTATGAGGTACCAATTATCAGAGAAACCAAATAACAATTCTTTCGGCATAGGTCTACAATGTGTTTTATCAGAGGGTTAACAATTATAAACTCTTCAATATTATCCAGGTAATCTTTCAACGATCTGAATCATAATATTAAATTCTGTTGTAGTTGGCTTTGATATATCAAAACGCAAATTTTATCCAACACTTGTCAAAGTTTTTGAAGGTTTACCTTGAGAAGATAAGTGGAAATCGCTATTTCCATGAATTGGAAGCCGTCACTTATTTTGATCAAATCAAGTAATTTGGATTGAGGGTAATCGTGAATAAACATATATAAAATAGAGTCCAAGCAGAAGAAGCAATGACAGTCTTAATTAATGATAAGATTGCAAGTTTTCTCTCTTATTACGAAGAAGTTAGCTGGACGCCTTCAAAACCAAATACATCTGCTCACGATCTCATGAAAGATATGATCACGTATCTGAACGTAAAATATTTTTTATTAACATATCACAAAACGTATCTTTACATTATCAAGAATATTTTCAACTCGTTAAAAGAAATTCACCCTGAAATCGTCTCTGGACTTGTGTATTTCGGGTTTAAGTTCATCAATCAGTTCATCATGGACGTGATTGTGAACCAAGTCACAGAATTCAACATGATTGCGATGGTGAACCTGGAATATGATATTGTTTATCTTTTTGATGTTTGTGCCACCACATTCAGACGATATGAAAGTAAATCTCCTCATATAAAATTATTTGCGACTAAGCTAAATAATTCGATAGATCTCAGAGAATGTCTTCGAGAAGTGCGCCAACTTCTCGATTTATTTTTAGTTGGTAAACCGGTCGAACTGTTGGATTTGCACCTCAGACATACGAAGTACAGCCATCTTAAAATCGAGAAATTGATCACTATCTTCCCTAAATATAAAGTAAGGAATATGATTTGATTGCATGATTTTGATGAATTGTTAGAAAATAATTTATCCGAAAGTTCCTGTCCTACGAAAGAGAGATGTTGACAGCGCTCTGAAGAAATTAAAAGATGAACTGAAAATTAAATAATGAAAGAATCATACGAGCTAGCAAAATCTGATGGATAATGGCAGCCAGTCATCATATATTTTTTGTTTGCCATAAAGAAGATTGAAAAGAGAATATGGAGAGGCCCATTTGATTTTTTCTTGTCATACTCTATCAGTTCATTCATTAACATGTATTATTGATCTTGGATTCAAAAAGTTTCGAGACTAGGACTGTAGTGTCGATTCTCAGTGTTAACTTTTCAAGATAGGTATGTAGGAAAGTGAGGACCCAATTATAATATGTATTGGACATTTGCTATATAGGATCTAAAGGCTTAAGTAGGGTTAGACTCTGCGGTTTGAAAAATCATTTTTCGTCATTTGTGTGATTCGGACTAGTGTATTTTGAAATCACATATTCTATTCTCTGTGAAATGAAATTAAAATTATGCGAATTTCTTGAGAGAAAAGCATTCAAGAGAAAAGAAAACTCTTTTTTTTTTTAAATAAGATAATGAAATATCAGAATAACTTTCTTGAAGGATATTATCCTAACCTAATAAAAACCTCTGATTTGGTCTTTCATTTTTTGGTCTCTCTCCACTCTTTTGGCAACTTTTTTGGCTTTAGGCTTTGGTTCTTGATAATTGTGATTCACAAAAGAGACGACTTGATTGCCTTTTAAATTGCAACTTCTATAAGGATCTGAAGAACCATTACCATGAATTTTCTTCATATACTTTTGAATTTCATCATCTTGTTCATGATACCATTCAATCATCTCCAAAACGGTAGACTTTGACCTCGATTTTGGAGATTCACTGGATACCTTCTTTGCTTTTTCTAATTCAGACAGATATCTTTTGTAATTTCTGCTTCTTTGAGCTTTTTTGTCAAGTTCGTCGTCACTATTCGCAAATTGGGATTTCTCCTCCTTATTTTCTTCGTTTACGACAGTACCGTCAATAGCAGTGTCTTGAACAATGCTTTTGGCTTTAAGACAGTCCTTCATGGCTTCAATTTCAGTTCTGAAGTATTTTTCGTCCAAGTATTTTTTCCAGCGAAAACCAGAATCTGTTTTCATAAGATCTTGAAACCCGTCACTAAAGATGCAAACTCCATCGCAGCGTTTGCACATAAAAGAAACCATGCAAGAGCATTTCTTTGTGGTTTTTCCAGAGCAGCATTTAGCTGAGTGGTGATTCTCTTTCATCATTTTACTCAAGATCTATTGAATTATATATTTCGTCTAATTTGTTGTGCTATTTAAATTAACTTCTATCTGATCAGAATGCATGCTTTCAGAGTCGTTTTCTCCAATCTATACAGTACGAAGGGAAAGTGGAGTTCAAGCCTAGAGAGACGTCCTCTTTCTCTCAACTCCCATAGGTTTGAATTCTGAACTCCTGGTTGTCTTTGTGAAATTGTCAGGGAAAAGTTATAATAGCCATGCAACCAGATTAGATTTTATCAGCCTCCTGACAATTGCAAATCGAAATCTGATCGTAACAACTCCTAGGAATTATTTTGAAACAGATTCTTAAATATCTCATTTGATTCCTACTAATGTCCCTGACTATGAAACTCATAGTTGCTCTTATAACTAACTGATATCTGGTGAAAAATTTTCTTATTGATACATTTTGCTCATAACTTTCCTGATATCGACTTCTCAGATTTCGAAGTAAAGGAGTTTGATCAACGTCAGATGTGCTTCTCTCGCTTTTTGCCTTTAAGACCTTCCTTATACAGTCCTCACGTCTATAATAGCATTTGAAAAAAAAGAGAGAGACCTATCCGAAATAATTATCTAACCAAATCTGATCATAATTGCAGATTTGCTTTCAAAGAAAATCGAACGAGCGCGTCAAAGGGCAGTGTAATTACACTGAAAATACATCATCTAGCCTTTAGAAGACTTGAGAGACATCGAATATGTAGAAGGTTTGATATGATATGGTAAAACACCTTAAAAATCATACGAAGAACGCGAATTGCATAACTGTATTTGCAGCCATGGAGTACAGGACTGCAGAAATGCGAGAGATCTCAATCTTGAATACGTGGTGTAGAAAGTTCCCTGAAATCTCCTCTAAGCAAGAGCATCATCTGTCGTTCTCTGGGCTTATTCATCTTCATAAGTACTATGTTCATGGGGGAGTCGAAAAAAGCTATGATCCTCTAATGAGGGCTATAACCTCAAGGATTGTCAACAGAACTCATCAATTAACTTAATATCTCCAGCCATATGACTATTTCTGGAAAGTTTAACGGGAATCAATTCGTCGAAAACGGAAAGCTTACAAATTACTAATATCGGTTAAACTCTATCTAACTTGGCTGAACCTATGGATCAATCAGAAGGTATCGCACATTCGAGTTTGCGGAGTGAGTTTTCTCTCGTGCATTTATAATAAGGAAATAACTTGAGGTTTCGAAAGAAACATGGCCGAGTTGCAGATCTCGAAAGAGCATCTACTTTGGCAGAGGCCAGTAAATCTGCAAACATGAGTGCTTCTCTACACCTCGCTTTGATTTACCTCTTTTTTTTTCTTCTCTCTGCTGATTCTGCTTAAGTTTCATAGCAATCACGAAACACTCTTTATATTAGAATAATCTTAATCAGCTAATACAGAGGCGGTAAAATCCACAAAGTGTTTTTTCCTACGTTGTTTCCGTTTTTTTAATTTTCGATAGTCGATTTAAATTACCAAATGGGCTAAGAAACAAAAATCTAACTCGTATTTGTATTCCTAAATGGCCGTACAAGCCCATACTCCCAGTAAAGAAGCCACGAAAATTGACCTGACTTCAAAATTCCAATATTGGAAGCTTCTCATCCTTATGGGAACGCTCACTTTAGGAGGCAGTTTTGTCTACGACGTTCCTCAAGCACTCCAAACGCAATTCCAGAGCCCACCACTGAGCTTAGACTACCTCAAATTTGATCTGCTCTACTCTACCTACTCCATCCCAAACATCATACTTCCTTTAATAGGAGGCTGTTTAATCAAAGTCTTTGGAGTTCGAAGTTCAATTATCATCTTTGCTTCCCTCGTACTTCAAGGCCACGTTGTATTTTGCCTTGGAGTTATCTGGAAAGATTACACTTCTATGATCATTGGTAGAGTTATCTATGCCTTAGGCGGTGAGAGCCTGTACGTCGCACAACTAGCACTCGCCGTCCAATCATTTTCGAAAAGAGAGCTGACTTTTGTACTGGGATGGAACAACAGCATCACCTACCTCGCAAACGTGATCAACGGGTTAGTGACACCTTCTATTTATCAATACACCGGTAAATTATGGGCTCCATGTCTTTTTGGAGCCTTCCTCTGCGTGCTCTCGCTGCTATGTGGATTTGCATTAGGCAATTCCGAGAAACAGAAAGAAAAGCAAGCTTCTGGTGGCGTTGGCCATTTAGTCAAGGATTTCAAGACTCAGTTTGTCAAAGGCGTAAAAGGTGTATCTTCTCCATTATTCTGGGGTCTCCTTTTATTTTATGTCTTTTCTTTGCCGGGATTCAAAGCTTTCACGACGAATATGAACGATCAGATCCATAAAAGATTCGGATTTAACAACATTGCGGCCGGACGACTTGGTTTGCTGTTTTACATGCAGCTGATTGTAGTGGCCCCGCTTATTGGTATTTTAACTGACAAGACCGGGAAAAGATTACAGTGGTTAGTTGTGAGTTGTGCCGTGACAATAGTTGGACATTTGCTTTTTGCTTATTTAAAAACAGAAACACATGACGGCTATATTGTTATCTTGCCGCTCATTTTGCTCGGAGCAGCTGATGCGGTGTTTGAGACGACGACCTGGTCCTGCCTTTGCCTCGTACTTGGCGAAGAGTTGGCAGATATAGGTTTCGGAATTGCCACGGCCTGTATGAATGCTATAACAGTGATTGTGTTGGTTGTAATGAGTATACTCGAAGATAATTCAAAAAGAATAAAATTTGGGTATTACTATTCCGAGTTGTTTTTAGAAGGCATAGCAATATTTTCAATTATTTTATTGTTGGTTGTAGCAATTATAGACAGGAAGAACGGAAATAGATTAGCGGACACACATTGCGAATTTGAAGAAAAATCCGAGAAAGCTCTCTATGAGGTGGACTCTACGGATGAAGAGCAAGAATATCTAGCACGAGAAACCGAAACGACGGATGTATCGCCTGAAGAAATTAGAGGTTAAGTAAATCTATTTAACAAACAAATAAAAAAAAGAAAGTTTTATTCGTCATTATAAAATGTGAGTGATAGAATGTAGGGTGTTGCTGGTGATTGACTCAAGTAGTCTGCATTCTATGCTTTTTATTACTGTGATTGTTGAAAAACATTAAAAATAACACGGATTTAACTTCAGCGAGTCAGAATCGTAATTTAAGAATTCAATTATAGATAAACTTAATTTAAATTATCAGGCAGTGCTTCTTTAGATAAGCACATCGGAAATTAACTTTAATAGTGTTTTTCTTCTTCTCAGAAAGATCCAGACAACCAAGAAATACTTTGGATTGTGCTGCTGCCAACGAAGTGGCTCGCCACCACAACCGCAAATCCGGTAATAGATAGTACAGATTCTCCAATGAGAGCATTTCCTTGTAATAATTAGAAAATTCTTTCAATAGCAATGAGTTGCACATCAAAGGAGCTTGCTGTTTACCTTAAGACAAGTATTCACTAAAATAAATTCAATAATTTCTGGGAAACCAAAATTCATTGATTGATTTCTTCCAAAAGGGTGTTCTTTCCAGAAAAAATGATTGTGTTAACCATAAGAAACTGCTTTTGTTTGAACTGCTTCGATTTTTCAAAGCGTTATCACATGCCTTTTGTACCAATAGGTGTTATTGCATAAGGAATTGGATTGAATGTTGAAAGGGTCAATCACACAAGATATGCAGTGTCTAATTTTTTCTTAAGGCTAGGTGATAAAAATTGGCATCTTTGTGCATTATCAGTGGATAAAATGTTCTATAAGGAGACGACACTTCTCTCAAAGAACAAGACAGCAGCTGTGAGGAGAAGATAGCGCACAAAAAAAAACGCGCTAGCCTGAGAGTAAAATTCAAAGAATACACTAAAGCGGCATTTGGATGTCTTAAGAAATACAGTGTATCAATCACGTCGATAATTACAGTCCTGCCTCCGGCGAATTTCTTTTTCTAAGGAAATCTTCATCCCAAAGCCAAAATAATGAACCACGCCGGCTGAATCATTACAGTTTTCGCTCCAGAAATTTACAAATTCTGTAAGAAATTCTGGAAATGCCTAATTTGTAATCGCTAATCTTTTTGAAATAAAATGCTGTCGAAAAATTGATAAATTAATTCTGGGTTCGCTCGAAATAAAATCTGGTCTTTAAGAGGGTATTATGTATGTCTCTTCAATTTAATTCATATCCCTGCTTAGTGAGAAAAAAATGATTTAATTCTAAAGATATATTTGTCAATCAATCTCGCTCCCTTATATTTTGGATAGGTTCTTAGCACACTTGTTCATTGTCAACCCTGACTCACCTTAAATATTCTTGGCTGGTATTTGCCGTTTTCTTGCTTTTGACGACTAGATTGTATACAGAAATGCTTCGTTAAAATAATTAATAAAATCAAAATGATCAAGAGACTTTAAAAAAATGAATGATCTCAAAAATAAGTTAATAATCGAGCTCTATAATGTGATATCGATCAACTCATTCTAATAAAGAACTAAGTTCGAATTTAATTCCAAATCGATGATAAAAATCGTAAACTTTAATTTCCTGCTCTTGTTTGCTTTTAATTAAAAAAATTCAGAGTTAATGATTTCTAAGGTAATAAAAGTCATTCGCCGAATTACGAACAGGCTTGCCACTATTTAAATGAAGAATTTTGAGAGAATATATATTAATTAATAATTCTTCCGGACACATTCCCAGAATTGCAAGCCATTGCGACCCTCGAGCAAGAATCAGGTCACTTCTTAGCTTGGCCTTGAAAAGCAATAGGGTCTTTCTCACACGAAAATGTTTACTCCTCCCTTATTCACTCCTACTTATTATTATAATATTTGGTTTAGTCAGTAAGTTTTCTTGCTTGGACCCCAGCACGTTTACAAGAGAGACACTCCAGAGCGTTAACTGTTCAAAGTCACAAAACTTTTGCCCACTATGCAGATCTGAATTATTTCCTCCCGGCCAAAAAAAGACCTGCTTATGTTTCACATTATCTGAGGTGAGACAATTTGTGCGTTTCTGATTGAGGAGAAGTAAGTATCATTGGGGTCAATGAAGCTGAAGGAAATATTCAGAACTGCTGATTGGGCGAATAATATTTGTGATTAGTGGACAGAGCGGTACATCAAGAATAAGATTTGTTAAGGTTCCGTCGAAATAGATTAACCATATACCAACACTGTTTTTGTCCTGATAGTAATGAAGTCCCTTCTAATTCAGTTGCCTGGAGGCACTTAGAGGCTTGTTTTTGAGGTTACCATTCGTAGCAATTCATTAACGCTACTCGTAACGTCTTATTTTAGCCTTAACGTTTCCGAAGATAATTAGAGCAGGTTCATTATTATATATTGTCTCTATTGTTTATCATTTCTCGTATTATCTTTTAGGTGAAGTTAGTGAATAGTTTGAGTTGAACCCCTCTTTCCTCCTCCTCTCTCTCTTTTCCTTTTTGTTGTTAATATTGTAACGTAACGCCGAGTCAGAATCAGAATACCCTTAGTCTGATACACTTTCAAAAACCAGTTGTCAATAATTCCTCTATATTTCGGGTCTAAAAAATCATACACATACGAGTGGTTTAACGCATTAAATGCAGAGAAAATCACTTACGGTCTTGGCTCGGTTTAAACACATCAAAGTTAAGCCCTAATGAAAAATCTCCATTTGTTCTCATTTGAGCCTGCATTCCAACTTTTATACTGATTCTCGCTCACCTCAACTAAGACTCCTTTTTTGTAGGATTTTTTTTTTCTTCAATGAAGTACCTTACTCTGAGTAAAGAAAGAAGAAATTGATGGCCTGTGTGCTTATTTAAAGAAACTGAAATATATGAGCAAATTTTGAAGACCTAGCATCCAACTTTGATAGTTTCTTCCAATATAATGAAGTAAGCTGGGGAAACCTCCTGTGCTAAATTACATGACAATCAGAATATATCGAGACTACAGTAACATTGAGATAAATTTAGGTTCATATCTTACTAACTTCACAGATCTCGAAAAAAATGTAGTATTGATGTGAAAAATTTGAAATTTAAAGAGCCAAGCTCAAGCAAATGATACAATTACTTCAATAGATTTGGATCTTCCTACTAATTTTTGGAAAATTTTGTCTTTTGATGGATGTCTCCGAAATTCGTGAACAATCTTTGCTCAAAGAACTAATCAAGGAGAACAGATAAGTTACGAACATTTCGAAGGCCTTTTCGGGTATTAATAGTTAAAACAGGATAGTTGTATAGCAAAATTCAAAGCCGAGCACGAATAAGGCACAAACAAATTGTCTTGAAAAAATAATCCAAAGGTTTGAAAACTTGCAAGTTTAAAATTGAATTAGGTCGTTATTAGGACAGTCGACATTGACCGGAGAAATTATATGAAGTGATGCTCATGGAAGTAATTGATATTAATTTAAGTGAATATGGAAGGTGACTAATGAATGAATAGGTGGCAGGACCTTAACTTATTGCTGATGATTACTATAGCAAGCCATGATAAAGGAAAAAGCACAATTTAAATTGTTGTTCTTGTTGCGATTAGTATAAAAAGCTCATTTCGGGATTCATTTTTATCACTGAAATATTCATTAGTTTAAATAATTCTTAAAAAGTTTTAAGAAATGATCTTGAATCTCGCTCTCTGTTTGGTTGTCTTTTGCGCCATTCTCTCAGTCACTTTCGCTGACCCCAAGCCACCAGTCTGGCCTAACGAATGGCAAGCCGAGTTTAGAGAACTCTCAACCTACCCACTCATTGGAGGCATGAACACCACCGGAACCTTCTACTATGATTGGATCAACAAAAGATACAGAATCGACAGAGCCAATGGAAAGTTCGATAGATACTGCGGCTCCGTTTACTGGTTCAGAAGCACCCCTTGCAACCAATACGTGGTTGGAGGAAAGAGATACATCCATTTCCCTGAGAAGGGCTACTGCTGTCACTGCTGCGACTCGGTTCATGGCTGCGGTATCCTCAGACCAGACTGGATGACCTTCGGTGCAAACTTCACTGGATTCATCAATTCAACTGAACCCAACCCAAGAACCATCCAAAAGTGGGAAGTCCCAGGGCTCCAAAGTAACTTCTACTATGCCACTGCCGATGATGCTTCCATTCCTTTCCAGATTGACCAAATGCCTAATGACTTCATTTACTACAACCCTGAGACCTTCCAATCTAAGGTCGTTGATCCAAAGGTCTTTGACCTTCCAAAGCAATGCTCGACCAACACAAAATGCCCTCTAATCTCCGCTTGTACTGCTGCTAGAAATATTTAAGTTGAACTTTATTAAGAACATGAAAGGCCGATTCTTGGCTGTTAAATCAGTTTCGTATCAGTATCCCACATATTGCATAAGTATATAACAATTTAATAGGAAATTTGAAAGATAAATCCAACAACCTCCTGTAATTCTTCCCATATAATGTAAAATCTTCCAATGAAAAAGAGAGACCTCTTCTCTGTAATTGAAGGTAAAATTCATTTTTGGAGTGATTCTTAACTCTGCGCTTCCATGCTAAAATAATAATTATTAAAAAGGTTTAAAACAGAATGATCTTGAATCTCGCTCTCTGTTTGGTCGTCTTTTGCGCCATTCTCTCAGTCACTTTCGCTGACCCCAAGCCACCAGTCTGGCCTAACGAATGGCAAGCCGAGTTTAGAGAACTCTCAACCTACCCACTCATTGGAGGCATGAACACCACCGGAACCTTCTACTATGATTGGATCAACAAAAGATACAGAATCGACAGAGCCAATGGAAAGTTCGATAGATACTGCGGCTCCGTTTACTGGTTCAGAAGCACTCCATGCAACCAATATGTCGTAGAAGGAAAGAGATACATCCATTTCCCAGAAAAAGATTATTGCTGCTACTGCTGCGACTCCGCTCATGGCTGTGGTGTCCTCAGACCAGACTGGATGTCCTTCGGTGGAAACTTCACCGGCTTCATCAACTCAACTGAAGCTACTCCAAGAACCCTCCAGAAATGGGAAATCCCAGGACTTCAGAGCAACTTCTATTACGCCACTGCCGATGATGCTGCCATTCCTTTCCAGATTGACCAAATGCCTAATGACTTCATCTACTACAACCCTGAGACCTTCCAATCTAAGGTCGCTGATGCAAAAGTCTTTGATCTTCCAAAGCAATGCTCTGCTGAGAAAACCTGCCCATTGATTTCCGTTTGCACAGCTGCCGGTAGATCTTAAGCTCATTGAACTACATAAGAAGCTTCATAATTGATTCCTATAATTACCCAATAATCATCAAATCATGAAACAGAAAGAATAATATCCAATAAGCCGAAAATCATTTTTTTCTCTTATCAAGAATTCGATGATCACTTATACTGTCCTCTCAGGATATAGTCAACCTATTCGTTTAACTCTACAGTTCCAAAGTATTTTTTGAATTCTCTACTGATATAACTGAATGAGAGGAAGAAACACTGTAGCTCTCTAAGTGAGAACTGACAAGTCCACAATTATTCAGTCCTCGCAGATTAAGTTCTGCAATGAAGCCATTTCGGGTGAGTCGACTGTTGGGTTAAAATGAATCAGGTTTTAGATTACGTAACTTGAGATTTAATTTTTATCGAACAAACGTAATAATAATGAGTTCGCCTCCTGCTTGGTCAATGGGCGCCAGTCGCCGACGTATATTTACTTCGTCTAACACGACCTAAGTGGTGACCTCATCATTTCTTAGAAAATGCCTGGAATGCGACTGTTGATGTTCCTGGTCCCGGCTCATATGACATTAGAAACAATAAAACACTGCCAGGTTCTCCTGGATGCCGGTAAGATTCACCTCACACTGCTTCATTGACCTCATTTTTGCAGCATTGGCACAGCCCCAAGATCTTACGACCCAAAAAATGATATTCCAGGGCCTGGTACTTATAATACTTCTGATAAACTGGTAAGTTAACGAAATTTACACTTTGTTGTCACACCTGTCAGTTGACTGAAGGACCCAAATACCACTTTGGGGTCAAAACTAACACATCGTTTTATCTTCACACAGACAATCCTGGTCCGGGAGCGTATGACACTGACAGATCCCTTTCAAATCATCGTCGTTCGCCAGCTTATTCGTAATATTCTTTCAAATTATGATATACTATTTTTGTGCTATACTCAGTATTATCGGAAGAAACCGGCATATTGACAACGATCACAGTCCTGGTCCAGGGGCATACAACACAGAGACTAGCTTATTGAACAAAACGATGCCCTCCATAAGAATAGGCTCTGCAAAACGGGATGGGTTAGCCCTCGCCACAGACTCTCCTGGTCCAGGAGCATACGCTGTAAAAAATGAAAAGTTTTTTGGAAAAGTGGCTCCAAGAGTGGTGTAATGATAGAATACATTTGAATATGTTCATTTCAATTTAATAACTTAGATTTGGACAGGCAAGGCGCGATGAAGCCCTCGAACGTGCTGCTTTGATCCCAGGGCCTGGCGCATACGAACAACCAAGCACTCTCATAAAAAAGAATGGAGGAATTACCATGGCTTCAAAAAAAAGACAGTTTTGCTACCACACAAACGTTTTCACCAGGACCAGGAGCATACGATGTCAAAGACCGTTCAGTTTCAAATAAAAAACGAAATCCGACTGCCACGTAAGAGAATGTGTCATTGCTATTGTCATTAGATTATATTAGAATTGGAAGAGCCACGAGAGAAGGCTTTTACTCTAAAAATGATACCCCTGGACCGGGTACCTATAAAATGAAAATGGTAGATAAAACAAACGCCCCGAACGTCAGGTAATGATAATCATCAACTCACATTGAACTTTGAAAGGTTGGGAACTGCGAAGAGGCAACCTTTAAGTGGATCAACCGTAACACCTGGGCCTGGAGCTTATGAAATTAGATCTGCTTCTGTTGATGGTCCAAAAGTAATCTTATATCGCTCAGCCTAGTACTCAATGAGTATTAGTATTCATTGTCAAGTCGCCACATGGATCTCATGATCAAAAACAAAGATATACCGGGACCTGGAGCCTATCAGCCATCGAATAGCTTCTACAAAACAAGAGGAGAAATCACGTATTATTTTCTCATCAACCTGCAATGCTGAAATAATATAAATCTAATAGCATTGGGCATGAAAAGCGCCAAAGTATAAATAGATCTGAGCAAGGACCTGGCCCAGGTTATTACGATATTGGTTCCAAATGGAGAGGACGATTAGCAGTGTATCTTTATTCGAATTTGAAAAAAAATTGATGGTGTTATTTATTTCAGGATTGGACGCGAGCGAAGAGATGCGGGCTTCGTGGATAGAAGAGACCCAGGCCCTGGTCAATACAATATCCCTTCGAAAATCGCTGATGTTCCTCGTTACGTATTCCCTGATAAGAGCAAGCTCAAAATTAAACCTATATAATCTGAATGTTAGTTTGTGACATGTGTAATAACGAGAATTTTTTGCTTTCATAATTCCATCATTCATGTCAACTCATAAATTGGAAGGCTATCAAATTAAAGTTAGCAATTCAGAATCAATCAGATGGTCGAGCCTTTCGTAGTGACAGGAATGAAAGGCTTGTGGAAAGAAAGTATGAACTAATTAAGATATTAAGTACTGTTAATAATGAGAAATATACAACTAATTCACATGGGAATTGGGAGAAATTAAAAAAAGAAGATGTAGATTTCAGGATTCAGGTCGTTAATGGGTAGATACGCCCATGAGAGTTTTTTCTTCTAACATTTTACACTAGATCCTATCGTGATTATCACTTACGTTTAGAGCAATTAAGAAATTCAACTGAGCTAAAAAGGTACATTTTATTATTAAGAACAGTTTCCAATGATAGCGCGAGCATCGATTGCTCTCCTAGAATTCAGGAAGATTTGACAGTCATCAGACGATATCAAATGCTATATCCTCATTTCTGAAATTAGTTGATCATCCTGATCAGAAAATTCCTCGGGTACAAAATTTGTTGTTGATCCACTACCTTTTAAAGCACGGTCATTTAGATAAGCATATAATAAGTCATTAATCCTCCTAAAGTAGCACCATCTGTTTCATAAAATGCAGACATTGACAAAAGATGAATTTCGTTCATACCTCGAAAAGACAGGAGCTATTGATCAATTGACACGAATGTTAGTTGGACTTGCAGAAGAATCTGAAAAACCCTCAGATTCCATTGGGTATTTCTGATTTTCTGAAAAGACTGTAGCTCTTTGTGACACTGTAAAATAGATTCATGAAAAAGTTTTTGGGCTCTCCAACAGAAGTTGAAACCGAAAATTACAAACAAGAGCTTGAGACCTTGAAAGACGAGAACAATAAGCTCCAAAAGAGAATTAAAGAACTTGAAAGTCTTGTAATTCCTTCCATTCTTATTTATTTATCTGGAAACAAACTAATTTTCTTTCAGCTGCAATATTATATTTCCCAAGATGCCTAAATTCTAGTTATGAGGGCTTCAATCCCAATCAAAAGTTGCTCTAAACTCATTGACAAAAAGTGTATCACATCTTTTTTAGTTGAGGTGATTTTATTTTTTATTTGTTTTTTTGCATTTTTTAAAAAAATTTGTTGTATTTCTATAGCAATGATGTAAATGCTTTTAGAGTAAGAAGAAGGATTTAAATTACTTATTTTTAACCATTAAATACAAGAATTAGAATCAAATTGGAAAGTAAAACGCAATGACTTTTCACTCTTTAACTTTTCAACTGAAAATATCTTGTCAATTTTCCCGATGGAAAATAATTGTTTGTGTTTCTCTAACTGCTAATGGTCCCTTTCATGTAACTAATGGTCTGTAACAATTACCTGCTCAAATCGTCTGAAAGAGCAGTCAATAGAAAAGTTATCTTACTCAATCCCAAACTCATTTACCGACAGGTCTCGACTTCGATGCTGAGCATTTAGGAGTCATATAGGAGTTAATAAATCCAAAATATGTGTTCAATTTTTAGGCTTCTCACTGAGAACGCATTAAAGTTCCTGAATATTACTATTACTACATGCGATACTGACGTATGAAATTTCAGGAGCGCATCAATATGTTATGATTTTATGTTTGAGAACCCAGGATTTATAATATAATTTTTTCTCAGCGTTCATAGGGATAGCGCCACATGGTTTTTCCTAATAAATAAAAATCGCACGATCTACCTCTCTGAGATTAAGCGTACACTGCACGGAATACAAGTTAATATATTTTAATTACGATTAAGTTTAGGTTTCACAATTACTAATTTCAAATAAATGGGTCTTGAAGGAAAAGACAGCGGCACCAACCGAGAGAGTCAAAAAGACTCCACTGCTAACATCACTGTTGAAGAGACTCTGTAACTACCCCTAAAACTGGCTCTTCCTAACCTCTTATTTACAGGAAAGAGCTCGCTCAGATGAAAAACTCAAGCGCACGACTACAAGAAGAACTGGTAACTTTTCTACGCATATAAGCATTACTTACATGGTAAATTAATAAAGAACTTAGATACCCGAATCAGCACGATCGAGAAAGGAACAATAGACAGTCAAATTAGCAAATTAAGAGACTCTGGTGACTATCATGCAAAGAAGTTAGAAATCGAGCATCGAAGACATGTAATATTCACTTGACTTGCAATTTGCTGATGTTTGCTAATGACAGAATGATCTCCTCCGTGAAATTGACATTGTCAGTGCTGAATTGAAAGAAAAAGAGCATCAAATCAACATGGTGACTTCTCAGAATCCCTCGGGTCTCAACCGTCAAATTCGCAACCTGGAGCATCTTTATGAGAGCACTCTGCAGAAGCATAATGAAATGCTAGCTCAGAATAAGAATCTCAAAGAAAATATCAACGGCTTGCGCAAGGAGCGAGTTATCTATGACAGCATCTACACAAAAATGGAAGCCGACCTCAAAAAATTCTCTGAAGAATACTTGCAGAGTATTATCGAAACCGAAAAATCGAATAGAGAAAAACAGATCCATCAGAATTTTGTCCTCCAAATGAAACAAGCTGCTGAAGAGGAAGAAGAAGAGTTCCGCAAGGCTTATCTAAAGCTGACTCAAGAGCACGATTTCAACCGCAGTGTTACTCTTCAATTGGATACGACTGCAAACCAAAACAGCATCTCTGTCATCGAGAAGCGAGCCCGACAAGATAATGTTCTTTTGGTAAAGCACCCCCTTGATTCATTTGTCACGCGTTTTTAGCACGAACAGCTGGAACCCGAGAAAAAAAATGAAAGTGTCATGCAAAACCAGAGCGTGGTGAAGAAGCAGAATAAACAGAATCCCAAACAGGCCGAATTGGAAAGAATGCAAGATGATGTGAGTTCATTTATAAGATGAGTTGGAATCTGACTTATTCGTTTCTAATTTAGGTTGCTCGCTATCAAGTAGCTATCGACAAGCTTAAGAAGCAGACGAATATTGAAGATTTGGACAGAATCGTTGAATTCTACAATAACTTCGAACAAGAAAACCTGGACTTATTTTCGAAAACAGAGCAAATTAATAACGATATTGACGCTGCAGCACAACAATTAAGAGAGCTTGAGAAAGAGATCGAAAGATACGAGGAACCTGAAACTCAAGCTGAGTCTGAAAAAAGAGGGCAGCTTGCCAACTTGAATGTACTGAAATCAGCGATGAAATGCGATGCTGATGTAATTTTTGTAGAAATCTCTGACACAGGCTCAGGCTCGCGCGAAAGAGTTCGATAATAAAAATGCCGAGCTGCTTGCTTCAGTTGATAAAATCAAAGTACTTTGCCATTGCCTCGACTCAGTGAGTAAACGTTTCTAATTAGGAGGGAATTCCAAGTTTGTTGGAAACTATTGGAGGAAACCAAGAAGAGTTGCTGCAAGATATTATCGAGAAGGTATTTCTGCATGGAGATGTGACGATAATTATACTAACTTTGCCGTAGAATCTTTCAGAGCATAACATTGTTGCCTATCTCGCGGCGATTGAAGGAAGAATTGATCAAATTTTAAAAGTTCATGAGTCTGTTGTTAATCAGGTACATTCGTTTGGGAATAAATAGTTCTGACAGGAAATAGGGCCTGCTCCTTGAACCTAAAGATTATCGTAAAGCAATACAAGCAAAGAATGAAGAAGAGGAAAATGAAAGCCCAATGCTAAAGAGCGCGCTGACACAAGTCGACAAGCTCAAGGAGAGCAGAGAGAATGAGATTATTATGAGCCCAGAGCAATTCCAAAAGATTGCGCAAGCGATTGGTCAAGAGAAAGTAGCTTTTAATACCTATTTCTGATTTCTAACCATTCATATAATCAAGCTTGTCGCGCAGAACTCGAAGACAAAATCCAAACAACCTGTGAACGCAAGTAGATCTGCGAAAAAACATTAGACTCAACCTTTAAAAAGCCTTCCCATCCATCTTTGATAAATTTAAAGAAAGAAAATTTGGATATTGGATAATGGATAATGGATAATGGATAGGCAATAACAAAAAGAAAAATTGACTTGGAAGCTTATTTTTTATTTTATTTTTTTCTCTTCAATGGTTAAAGGATTGAAATACATACTCAATGAGAGCAATGAAAATATTAAACAGAGGAATTTCTCAAGGCTCATCTTATTTATTCTGTTTAGATTTGTACGTGTAGATGTTTTGATTTTCTGAGAACATAGCAACTTCTTCAAGCAGGTTAGGATTGTAGTGCCTCTTTTATATTGAGTTCAGATGGGACGTGTGGGGAAAATTGAAACATCGAACGACAATTCACTTATATAGAATGTAACCATAGATTTCATTCTGTCCAAATCAGACACAATATCTGAAATTCCAATAAGATATTGATGTCTTGGAGCTCAGTGTGATTAAATCTTGCAATTATTTTAAACAGCGAAATTCTAGAGCTTCCACAAATAAAACTATTCAAACGTAAGAGTGAATCCTGTCTACCTCTAAAAATAAAAACCATCCTTCTAAAAAATATGACAGTTTAGGTGTTTGCTGAATTGTGCAATTGAATAATAAAATCAATGAGAAATGAAGATTTTAATACAACAATTTAATATTTCAAAAAACTGATATAAAATACTTCAATGAAAAAATCAATAAGGGTTTTGATACTAAAATCTTGTCTATACCAAAAATTCAAGGATTATTCTTTATCCGGGAGAGAGAGGAAGGCGATAAGCAAAAAAAAAAACTATTTCCGATCAACTTCTAGCGAGTTGTTATTTACAGACCTTGAAGTAGATTCCAATTCGAACGAGTCCATGCAATTTTTCACAGTCTTTCTGGATGGAAAACCATTATAAGCTTCAAGTCTTGATCTCGGCAGCGAACTTTCCGGAACATTCAACATCAACGCCAATTTTTTCGCTTTACGTTGAAACTTCGGATAGAAGTTAGGGAAGAAGCAATTCGCATTCATCCAAGGGCTGCTTTTATCTCCCACTGCTGCGCTCGTGTTCAGTCTCGACTCAAAAGACTTGTTTTGACTTGGTGAATGCCCTGTTAATATTAAATCATCGAAATCCTTTTTCCCAGTTTCCACTTGGTAAGCACTCATCCCTTCCCGGGTGGCTTTGGGCGATTTTTTGATGATATTCCTGAATTTTGAGGAGGTACTTCTCAAGCGATTGTTTGGCTGTTGCGGCACAAGTATCTGACCATTGTGTTGATTAGCTACATGCGTATTGTATATCATTTCTAAAGTCTGATCGTTTAGATAAGGTGATTCTCCCCGATTCTTTGAGTCAATTGAATGATCTAATGTTCCACGCGACTTTGGTTGCGAATGTAATCGAGGAACCTTTTTGATACGAAATGAGTGCTCTTCGGGCTTTTTTGAAAGAGGAAGCCGGGCGAAATTGTTTGCATATACCTGTTTGGTCTGTAATCTGCTCTGGTTCATCATTCTCGTTGGAGTCGGGGTGAAAATATTATGGTAAGGCAAAGATTCCTCGGTATTAGTGGTCGCTGCTCTCACACCGGGTTGCTGGTTGATGGTTGTAGTGACGTCTGATATTCCTGGATGCTCACGTGCGCGGGATGAAGTTGTCATGAGCCTTCTCGGTTGTGGTGAAAAGGCAGTTTTGGGTCTTATGTATTTTAATGAGCTTGGATCCAAGTCGATATTGCGATTGGCAGTTTTATTAGGTGTTTTTGCAGTCTCTTTGATCACGCAGTCTTGTGATTCCCAGGGGGCAAGGTCCCAATCTCTCACGTCAAAGTTGTAAGGCTTCTCTGGGTTAAACTCCTGGAAATGCTTTTGGTTGACACCAGAATGTGTAGTCATAATTGTTGAGGGTCGTCAGGTGAAGGATGGTTTAATAAAATTAATTAAATGCTAATTGAGAGAATGATTTATTGATTTAAAACAGGAAGCATGGTTCTGCTCAGAAAGTAAAAAAATGAGCCTCAGATTCCTTTTGAAGCAGATGAATATTTCTCCCATTTTAGAGCTGAAAAATTCGTTTTAATCTGCTATTCCTATGAAAAGAAGTCACATTGAATTATCTCGCTAACATTGATCCTTCGGAATTTATTAGACCATCCACTCATATTAGAGCTCTCAAGCTATAATTCAAAGATTTATAAGAGAAATTTCTTTTCGGCAATACCAGCCGCATATTACGAACATATCTCAGTATTCCATGGTATTTAAGCAATGAAAAGTACGTAACATCCTTGCTTTCTGTTCGTCTAGAGAAGCAACAAAAAAAAAAAGAAAAAGAGTATTTCAAAGATAGGTCAGTATAATCATCTAATAACAAATAGGTAGGTGATACATCAGAGAAATAAGATTATTATTATTTGAAAAAAAAAATATAATGTCACAACAAAATTGAGACAAAAAGTAATGCATAAAAAATTTGGATGAACTTTCAAACACAATTCTTATTCTTATTTCAAGCATATTAGCAGTGATGATTGGAAAGCAATACAATAAATTATTTTTAGCATTTTGGCTAAAACACAAAATTGCTAATAAACGTCATTTGTATATATTGTTAGTGAGTCGTTAGAATTGTTAAAAGTTTTTCTTGTCATTCAGTTTATGGAGAGCTTTCCACTAGAATTATTTTTCAGAGCCATCGATTGGCACGGAAAAGATATGTTGAACAATCTTCACAGGTTGAACCTTAGAATTATTCCCATGCAAGGGCTTAAATTGTGAGTGATTTTGGGTTGAAAACGCCATGTTCACGTTTGAGCAAAGCGCATTCCTGCTCTGTTGCTTTAATTTAAGGCGTATGTGATTGTTCTTCTCAAAATTGCTTTTCTGAGGTGTAAAATCAAGATGATTTCTACTCTTTTTATCATTAGATTCCGGTTCTTCCACTTCAAAGGGCATCTTTATCTCTTGCTTAGTGGAGCTATCCAGATCTCTTAATGTTTGGTTAGTAGCGACCTCTTTTAAATGTTCAGCGGCTAGGGCCGCATTCACGTTCTTTGCTTTCAGAGTACCAACAGAATGCGAATTAATTGGTCTTCGTCGTTGATTAATTGTTGTTTGTTCCTGAAAACTGTTCTGATTATTACTTTTAGCATCGAGACTCTTATCCCTCAAAATCATGCTATCAAACATTTCAAATGAAGCATGACCTACTACCTTCCTCTTGGTATCCAATGGAGATACAAATTTGAGAGGCGTTATTGATAGGTTTCCGATTCTTTGGACTTGTCGCTCTTCAAGGGCTGATGCGTGTCTATAGTGACGGTTTATTTTCGTGGATTGAGGGACTTTAATTTCGATAAGTTCATCTTGGGAAGAATTTGAAGCTAGCAACTTGGATAATACTGCCGAACTCTCTCCATCTTCTCGAGCAAACATTCTATTTGATTTTTTTATTTGAGGTGTGCGAAAAGGAGAGATGATAGACGGTAATTTCTTTGGCTTAGTTTGAGGACTGTTGAGCTCGATTTTTTTCTTGAGACCTTCTAAATTGGCCTGAGAGAGGTCTTTTTCAGCGAATAGTGACCGCTGCTGCGAGAAATTATTGTTTCTCAGAGGTGGGAGCACTAGGCTTTTGCTAGATTTTAGAGAACGAAGGTTATTGTCTCTCTGCTTAGTGTAATTTGCTGCAGATCCTATGAGCGTCAGGTCAAGATTCTCTGATAACTGTCTCTCAACGCTTCGGGATTTGCCGACTTCTCCAAGTTTTCTCTTCGGTGTATCGTAATGAAATGCTGATGCATTAAGCTTCGGAGAGAAGGTTACTTGCTCATTGATAACATTCATGGGAGATTGATCTGGGGTGTCGCTCCCGCCCAGTTGGTGTGAAGCTTTTTTCTCTCGAACAAAGGCTATAATATCCTCTCTCGCTTTTCTTTTGCTTCCGTAAGTGTTTGTATAGGTAATCTGTGGTGGTGGTGATCCTTGATTGCCTTGGTTATTATCATCTATAGTAGGCTGAGAGTCGTCTTGCGGTTGCTTCGCATTCTTTTCTTGGATAAAAGCAAAAAGCTCGTTCCTGGCTTTTTTAATTCCTTTTTTAGTAGTTTCCTCTTGAATTTTTGAACCAGAGCCGCTCATTTTTTGTTTCTTTTCTTTGATATAATCCAGAATATCTTGCTGCGCCCTCGATTTATATCCAATAGAATTTGTATAAACAATTGAAGGTGGAGGATTCAAGTCTTCTTTGACGTCTTGGCTATCCTGTTCGACTTTCGATTGCGAGGCAGTCAGATTATTTGATAGATGGTTGTCCGAGGAACTCCCTTGTAACTGAGAATCCCGGACTTTCTTTTCTCTAATAAAGTCCAAAAGATCCTTTCGGGCTCGATCTCTTGTCCCTATGCTCTTCGTATATGCCAATCGAGGCGGCGACTGTAGCAGATCATGAGTTTTCTCCTCTACTTTTACTTCTTGTACCTGGCTATTGGAGTTCCCAGAACCAGCCATTTCGCACACAGATTGTAAATTTTTCGGCAATTGCGCTTGAGTACCCGGAGTCAATTCCGAAAGGTTGGAGGTGTTGTTAACAGAGCCAATATATAACTGTGTAAGCTTTCGAGTCTCCTGCTGAGGAGATCGTCTGGTTATGGATGATATTCTATTAGAATTCTTCTCTTTAGCATGAAAATTCCCAAATTCTTCATTAATTCGAAATTGGAGGGCCTTACCCTGAATTAAATAAGGCGAATTTGTAGTCATTGAGTCGTTCTTCTGTGGCTTAGGGCTCCCAAACCCCTCGAATGAAGGTTGCTTTTCGAATAACTGGGCTCTTTGCTTGCTAACGCTATCAGGAAATGACCCTTTCAAAATTTTTTTCAAAGGTCGAAGCTCTTTTGACGGGGAGGCTCCATTTAGGAGTAGATTTGAAAAATTTGGTATTTTTTGTGAGTGGGTTGTGCCAGCATCTGTCATTCGCGTTGCCTGGAGGAATAATAAACTGTTGTTTCTTTTAATTTCAAGTCTGATATAAAAACCTTATCCAAAAATGTTTGGTTCGAAAATGATCAAAAAGTAAATTGCTACTGAAAAATATTCGAAAACCGATCAAATTTAGAAAAATTTGTTGGTCTCTTGTTCTGAGAATCTTTCAGAGGAATCACGAATAGCGTTTAGTTTTTCAAATCTAATTGCAGGAAAATAATTAAAAGTCCCTCTCTTCTCTGAAATTTTGAAAAATGAACCGGAAACTTCATATCTCGAAAGCCGATAACCTTATTGAATTACCCCTTGGGTGTATTAGTTTGATCAGCTTCTTTTCCATGCCATTAGCCGATAATAGCAAGGAATTTTTCTTAACAGCTTTCATGATTTGATGTATAATCGGGTTTGATTGTGCATCCCAAACTCTCGCTTCCAATAGTTTAGTTTATTCCAGCAAGTATTATTCAAAAGAATTCAGCTCTATAAATAGGTCTATCCTTAGTTAAGGGCTTTCTACTGCGGATTTGAGATGTTTCGAGTTTTTAATATCGCTCGGAATTTTGTTAAAAACCCTGGCAAATGTGCAGAAATGAGCTGGAATGATTTCAATTTCTGATCTCTCACTCATTAGAACAATTTAGATTGTAAAAATAGCTTGTACGGTAAATTATTGGGGTTAAAATTTAAACAGATATTTGAGTCCCCAGGAATTTTGCGTGTTTTCATGGCAAAATCTTCTTTCAGTCATCAAAACGTTGAAGGAGGAGTTAAGATGATTTGGAACAAGCATTGCCATGCATGCTAAACCAAATTTACAAAATACATCTTGCCGTTATTTTTTGAAAAATTACATTATTTTAGGTGATCATGAAATCTATTAGGTGAGGTATGAACTCTTAGATTGGCTTATCAAAGCTAAAGCTGAGGGTGACTCAGGTGAAGATAATTAAGGTTTAAGAGAACAGAAATTTACATGATTTCACTGAAAAACATTAATTTACATGAAATCTTGGGTGAAGTAGCGATATAGAGAATATATCAGACTAAGTAGCTTCTGGTTTTAGGGTAGTACGAAGATTTCGATATTTATGGACTCATAAGTGTGAATCAATAGAGAGGAACTGTCGATAATAGACAGATGTTAAAAATTAGGGCTGCTCTCGACTCATCTGAAATTATAAAAAACTCAGTTGTCTTCATAAAGCTCGGTTTTGAGAACGTAATTACTTTTTGTTCTTCCCAACATTCTTTTTCACTTTTCCTTGCTACATTTTGCTTTTGAAAACCCCGAAGTTCGTAATCTTTAAAAATTTAGTTTTGAATGTCATTCTCGTGCCCATCATTGTCCAACTTTCATCAATTTGGAGTTGTCCTGCGTCAAGTTTTAACTCTTTAAGATGTGGCACCAGCTTCAGTAAAAATGGCTGCAAACTCAAGTAGGAGCATCGAATATATTCAATATTCAGATATTCAAGTTGTGGCATTTCTATCTGAAGTATCTTTGTCAGTCCTTTGATCGTAAGTCTGACGGCGTACCACAAATTTAATCTTTTGAGGTTCGGAAGGCATCGACCTGCGAGCTGAATCCGGTCCAAATTTTCTTCAATAAATTCCATGCTCTCAAGACTCAATTCTTCGAGTTGATTTGCTATTGAGGAATCTGTGATGATTTGAAAGAGTTCTTCATTCACTACCCATTTATCTCTTCTTATATGAGACTCTTGTATGCGTAATGTTTTTAAGCTCAGCAACCGTTCGTCATTAAGTAATTTCGTAAGATCCTTTTCTGAGATTAAGCATCGGTTAAAGCTGAGTGTTTCTAATGAAGGGATGCAAATGGATTGCATTAGTTCAGAGTTAGCCAAGACTTCACCAAAATGGAGCTCTACGAGGTTATTCGCGAAATTTGATGCAGGATCTTTCAAGAGTTTAGTGAAAAATGTCATGAAAGAATGATAAATCTCTCTTTTATAATCTGACATTAGTTTTTCTGGATCGTAATGGAATTTAAACCTTTTCAAGCTATTAGGAAAAGGCTGATTATCTGCAAATTTGATTTTCTCAACATTATATCCCAAGGTCAAATTGAAGGTTTCAAGCTTCGAGAGTTTCTCCAAGCCTACTAACGATATTTTTCTCACTAAATCAAGGTGCATTCTGAGGGTTTTCAAATTCGGACAGACCAGTTTACGCAGAAAAGAATATTCGTTAAGTATAGGAGGAACCTGACTCATCGCAGGAGTCGGCTGGTATTTTATCACAATCTGGAGATCCTCCAACTCCTGCAGTGCTTCTTGCTTCGTGAAGATACTATTGAAGATATTCTTCATCGAATCTTTATCCCAAAGAGTTGCAAAAATGAGATTTAGCCGCTTTAGTGTGGGAGGAAAAGTTAAATAAGTGTCAGATAGTCTGAAATAATATCGGTTGTAACAGATTAAAGACAGCTCTTCGAGGTTGGTAAATGTTTTGAACAGCCTCTGGTAATTATAACAATCAGGATCTTCAAGACTGAACGGATTGATACTGATCTTTCGTAAATTCTTGAATATGTCCATCGTTCTCTGGGTGTCAGCAAACCAGCCGAATCGATTAGTGACCTTTAAAGGAAACGTCTGAAAAGAGAACTCTTGGGCATTCTTCAGCGTATAATGAAACACATTCCTTAATTTTTCTCTGCTTAAGTAAAATTGACTCTCAATCATATGAACAGTGACTTTTGAAGGCTGTGTTTTCCTGAAGGCAGAAAGGATCTCAACCCATGTTGTTCCTTGACAATCGACTGGTTTAAAGGTGAGTTTTGACAAGAGACCTGACTTCCTGAAGATTGATTTCAAGATTCGAAGAAATACTCTGTTGTTTGTGCCTCCTAAATCCAATCTTATTGCTATGTCTTTTGAGGGTAAGACACGTAGAAGCTTGGCGACCTGAGAAAGTTGTTTTGTGTCTAATTTGGAGTCATGATGAAGAGGCTTCAGTACCAATTGCAATTGATACTGTGGATCATAGCTATTTAGAAGCAAATTATTAAAGAAATTCGCTTGACCGAGGCCCCCACAGCTCAGGCGCTTGGATTTGGAGTCCTTTAAGATGCATTAGTACATCCTGCTCGAAACACTGCTGCATCATGCTGTTTGCGTCGAGGTACTCACGAGCTTGGATCATATTTCTCAGGTTTATTTAAATACTCGAGTTTTTTTTAAAAGATTAATTATTCGCGGTACGAATATCTAACGTAAAGATTTCATTGAGTGCGAGGTTTTCTCTTTCCTATAACAATATTCAAAGGTGCATTAATATAATATTGAGTAGAGGCTGCTCTTAATAATATGAAATGATAAATAAAATGGTATTAACGAAAGAGTTGTTGTGGTTTTTAAATCCAAGTTTCAAGTCTCTAGGGTATCTATTTAGGTTATATTTTTTGATATATACTATGAAATTTGGTAAAATGTTTTCAATATTTTTCTGAATAATCAATAGTTCCTGACTGATGAATGATAAAACAGAGAGGTGGTGTATTCAATTAGGGCTTACAAATCTAAATACTTGCAATATAGTCACAAAACAAGAAAAATTTGTTCGAACTATAAGCAAGTTTGAAATTTATAGCTTGACTCCGTCAAGGACTTGGGCTTGCTATTATGTCTTGAGGAGGTGGTTCATGATATATGATTTTGACGTTCGTCACCAATTTAGTGTTACACTCAACTAGGTTTGAAGAAAGTTCCAACTTTCTGAGGTGTGGCACTCGTTTTAGTAGCACCGCTAACAGCTCCTCCAAACGCAGCACATCATACCCAAAATGTTTTAAATTCAAATATTCTAGTAGTGGCATTTCTAATTGAAGAATCTTTCTTAGTCCATGGATTGAGAGGGTTCTACAGCCCGATAAGCTCAACCTTCTGAGGTTTGGGAGGGACCGACCTGCGAGTTGTTCTGTTTCTAGATGTTCATCTGGAAATTGAAAGTCACTAAGATCCAATTCTTCGAGTTGATTTGCTATTGAGGATTCTACTATGCGTTGGATGAACCGGTCACCTACATTCATTAACCAGGATCTCAGAGATGATTTAATTCCAATGATCTCGTAATTGGCTTAGAATTCTGGAAGAATTCTGAAATTTTCCACAATTGCGGAATAAGAAAAAGGAGAAATACATTCAACCGAGCAATCTAAAGTTACATCACCTTTCAGAAGGGCATATAAAGGAAACCATCAAGAAGTGCTAAGCTTGAGAGCTGATCGCAGCTCTTCAAGACATGGGAATTAGCCAACTCCCGGACGATTTGATGCATTTCGAGGAGAAAAGATCATATGAAAGTAATATGCACCAAGAAGAGGAAGAAGACGAAATAAGAGAAGAATGGTTGAAGAAGCCACTGTTTCGAAAAAGGTTCAATGTGACGAGAAACTTTTTTTCAGGGTTCAAATCACGGAATTTATTATGAAGAACCTCCTACCATTTTCTATAGCCGTTCTTCTAACAACTTTAATCAAAGAGATCATTAAGACCCACAGCGCTAAAGCAATCACTTCCTAGTCATGAGAGAGTATAATGGGCACCTTTTACATGTGAAGTAATTCAAAATCCTAGAAAGAGAGAGAAAAAATTCTTCTTTAGCTGTTGACAGCGGAACTGTAGTTGATAATACTGCGTACCTCCCTATAAAAGCCCGATTGTTGCCAGAAAGGGAGTTTCGAGACCTTAACGAAGCCCTTTACACGAAACTATCAGAATTTCTTTTTGAAGGGTGAGGCTGCAGCCTCCGTGTCGTTGAGAGGGCGGTTCCAGTGAGATGAATCCTTTAACATGCATCAACACCCTTTTATCTTTATCA
>ENA-UOTZ01000520-UOTZ01000520.1-compost-metagenome-genome-assembly--contig:-NODE-520-length-32108-cov-9.384596_pt1 | contig 32108 bp, 17 predicted proteins | sample MGYA00238144_ERZ746983 | MGnify/ENA primary metagenome ERZ746983 (study PRJEB28759, sample SAMN06268863) | compost metagenome | isolation source: single cell | place: USA: California, Emeryville, Joint...
GAGAGAAAGAGCGGAATGTTCAAGATATCAGTCCAATTCGGTCACCAGAAAGACGAAATGACCTTCTCGCCAGGACAAGATGAAATCGTGAATCTTTTCAAGAACATCCTGGAAGAAATGGTGAAAACCATGGGAAAGGTCACTCGTATGGAAGGAAACGTCGTCGATGACCTCATTCGCCATATAAGAAGACCTGACATTCAGCAGATTATCCTCCAGTCCAGAGAATACAACCACTTTAGAACTAAAATCCTCGATAAAGTTGAGCAGGACTTTGAGGACAGCAACCGATACGTCGTAGCCAACTATGAAAAATGCAGAGACGTCAACGAGTATCATCAGAGATGGAACAAGGAGGATTTCGTCAGAGAGCCTCACACTTTCTTGGAGCTTAAGGCAGAGTTCGAGAAACTCGTCCAATACAAGAGAATGATGAAAGCTAGCATTAGAGACCATACCGAAGGTATCCTGTACCTCGATGGACCCGCGCTTAACAAAAGACTCATGCAATCTGTCAACCAAGCACTTGAGGAAGTAAAATCTCTCAGTTACAAGATGATGAAAGAAAAGGCCGCTGAAACCAACAAGAACTTTTCAAACGCTGTTGTATCGTTGGAGAAGGACCCCAAGACGCTCAGCGCATATGCCGAATTCATCGAAAGCTTGAACGACGCGATCGAGAATAAACCGAAACTTGAAGAGGCGAAGAGAGAGGTGGAAGAAATGCACGTGCTGCTTAAGAGAATGGAAGATACCCAGAAAATATTGACAACTAACGACGCTGTTACTCTTGAAGAAATCCAAAATGAAAGCAAAAAGCTCGAGGAGCTTATCATCTCCGCGAGCGAGTTGAAGAGAAACAAGAAGGAAGAAATGGTGCAATCTTTAGATAAGAACAAGGAAACTCTCAGCGAGAGGATCAAAGGCACAATTGAAACGATTATCACGTCGGAGAAACTCACAAGCGATCAAACACCAATCAAGGACGCGATGAGAGAGCTCGATAACTTGAAAGCTCAAATTGAAAGAGCGAAAGAACAGAACAAGACTTACAATCATTATACAACGGTAATAATAAGCAGATTTATGATGAAATCTAACATTTTCTCCCACTCTTTAGCTTATGATTGAAGGAAAGCCTCCAGGACCGAACAAAGAGTTAAACGATCTCGAGAATAAGTTTGCTGATCGTAGAAAAGTGTGGGAAAACACTCAGAAATTCGATATCCAATACAACGAGTGGCTCAATAAAAACTTCAAGGAATTGGACGTCGAGCAGATCGAGAAAGATATGAAAGCCTATGAAAACGACTGCATTCAGTTGAGAATTAAATTCCAGTCGATAAGCAAAGGCGGTAAAGACTCTGTTCTCGAATCTTTGACTGCCAAGGTCGGCTTTATCTCCGAGCTGAGACCGATTATCTCCTCCCTTGGTAATAAGGATCTGAGAGAAAGACACATGGATAAGATCTTCGGACTTATCGGACAAGTCACGAAGAAGGCATTCACACTCAAGGAGCTCATAGCTGACGGAATTAAAGAGTTCAAAGACCAAATCGCTGAAATATCAGGTACTGCGTCCGGAGAAGCTCAGATTGAGGAGCAACTCAACGGCATCAGATCGAAGTGGGCTGAATTGTCTTTCGTTGTGAATAAATACAGAGACGCAAATGACAAGTTTATCGTCGCTCAAGTCGATGAGGTTATCCAAGCGCTCGATGATAACCAATTGACCATTCAGACTCTCTTGGGAACGCGATTCGTTGCTGGTATCCGCAGTCAGGTAGAAGAATGGCAGAACAAACTCGCTTTGATTGCTGATGTTATCGATGAATGGCTGACTTGCCAGCGACAGTGGATGTACCTCGAGAATATTTTCGGCGCTGAAGATATTCAGAAGCAATTGCCTGAAGAAGCCGCGAAATTCAGTCAAGTTGACAAGTTTTGGAGAGATCTGATGATGAAAGCCTTCAAAAAACCTCTCGTTCATGATCTCTGCGCGAACGAAGAGGTGCTTAAGAAACTCCAGCATAATAACAAAGTCCTTGATAGTATCCAGAAGTCCCTCGAGAGTTATTTGGAGAAGAAGAGAGCTGCCTTCCCTCGTTTCTATTTCTTATCCAATGACGAACTCATTGAAATTCTCTCCCAGACACGAAATCCACACGCCGTCCAGCCTCATCTTAGAAAATGTTTCGACAACATCAACAGAGTTGCTTTCAGCGACGTTGAAGAAAGCAGAGAGATTATCGCTATGATCTCAGCTGAGCCAGAAACGGAGCCTGAACGCGTTCCTTTCTCGAAATCGGTTATGGCTGAAGGTGCAGTCGAGTTTTGGCTCTTTAATATCCAGGAGATGATGATTCAGACACTTTATGATATTACAAAGAAGGCTCACCAGGAATACCCAGCGAACGGACTCGAAAGAAACGATTGGCTCTTCCAGTTCCCAGCTCAGTCGATCTTGGTTGTTGATTTGATCATGTGGACCGCGAACTGTGCTTCTGCAATCTCGGAGATGAAGCAGAACTCAAATGCCGTCAAAGATTTCCTTGAATTCTCAAAGAAACAAATCACGGGAACAGTCTCATTAGTCATGAATGAATTGACCACAGCACAGAGAACCTTGCTTGGAGCGTTGATCGTCTTGGATGTCCACGCCAGAGACGTCGTCCAACAGCTTATCGAAAACAAGATCGAGACTCTTGAAGCGTTTGATTGGACCAAGCAGTTGAGGTACTACTGGGAAACCGACGTTGATAACTGCGTCGTGCGCCAAACAAACACGAAATTCATTTACGGGTATGAATACCTTGGTAACGGTCCCAGACTGGTCATTACTCCCTTGACTGATAAATGCTATATCACGCTCACCTCTGCTCATCACCTTAACTACGGAGGAGCACCTCAAGGCCCAGCAGGTACTGGAAAGACTGAAACCACTAAAGATTTGGCCAAAGCGCTCGCTATTCAATGTATCGTCTTCAATTGCTCTGACACCCTCGAATATAGAACTATGGGAAGATTCTTCAGCGGTCTCGCTCAGGGTGGCGCATGGGCATGCTTCGATGAGTTCAATCGTATTGATATTGAAGTGCTTTCCGTCATCGCCCAGCAAATCATGACCATCCAAAACGCCATTAGAGCCAAAGTCGATGAATTCTTCTTCGAAACCTCCATTATCCCATTGAACCCGAGATTCGGTGTCTACATTACAATGAATCCTGGTTACGCCGGTCGTACCGAGCTCCCTGACAACCTTAAAGCCTTGTTCAGACCAGTGTCTATGATGATTCCCGACTACGGACTTATCGCAGAAATCATTCTTTTCTCTGAAGGGTTCACCAAAGCTCACTCTCTCGCAAGGAAAATGGTCCAGCTCTACAAGCTTTCCTCTGAGCAACTCTCGAAGCAAGATCACTACGATTTCGGTATGAGAGCCGTCAAGTCCGTGCTCGTCATGGCCGGTTCGCTCAGACGTCAAAACCCTGATCTCTCTGAAACCGTCGTACTTATCAGAGCCATGAGAGACTCCAACGTTCCGAAATTCTTGGCTGACGATCTTCCATTGTTTACAGGTATCATTGAGGATCTTTTCCCAAATGAAGAGGTGCCTTTCGTTGATTACGGTAACCTCAAAATGGCAATTGAGCACCAGCTGGAGCAGAGAAAGTACCAAAAGCCTGACATGTACGTCAAGAAAATTATCCAATTGATGGAAACGATCATGGTCAGACACGGAGTGATGTTGGTCGGTGTCACTGGCACTGGAAAAACGACTTGTTATGAAATCCTTGCGAAAGCTATGGGACAATTGCATGATGAAGGTTCAAAGAATTTCTATCACAAGAAAGTCGATCAATACGTCCTGAACCCCAAGGCCGTCACGATGAACGAGCTCTTCGGTTTCGTTAACGTCCTTACTAACGAATGGACTGATGGTATCGTCGCTGATATCGTTCGAAGAGCCGTGCAGGACGAGTCTGATAACAAAAAATGGATCGTTTTTGATGGTCCTGTCGATGCGGGCTGGATCGAAAACATGAACACCGTGCTTGATGACAACAAAATGCTCTGTCTTCCTAACGGCCAACGTATCAAGCTCCCATCAACGTTCACTATGATGTTCGAGGTGCAAGATCTCGCTGTTGCTTCTCCCGCTACAGTCTCTCGTTGCGGTATGGTCTACCTGGAAACCGTGCACCTTGGATGGCAACCATTATTAGATACCTGGGCTGCTAGTTTGGCTGTCAGAGAAACAACAACGACCAAAGACGGCGAGGTGGTCCCACAACCTTGGATCAAGACCGTCGTTGAGAAACTGAGAGGTTATTTGAAGGACGGTCTGAGCTATATCAAAGACTATGGTAAAGAGAAAGTTCCTGCAGTCCACTCGAATCTCGTTCAATCTTGCTTATCTCTCTTTGATACGATGCTCGGATTATATAAGGCAAGTTGGCCTCCTCATGTGACCCCACCTGAGAAGGAATACAGCGACTCAGTTACACTTATCATGATTTTCTCGCTGATTTGGTCGCTTGGAGCGAACCTTGACGACCAAACTAGAGTCGCTTTCGGCCACTTTTTGAAAATGAAGCTCATGAGCACCTTCACGAACTTCCCATTCGGAGAGCTCTACGACTTCTACGTCGATTTCGGCAGCAAGTCATTCAAGCACTGGAACGAGCAGGTCCCTGAGTTCCAATTCGACCCTAAAGTGCCTTATTTCAACATCCTTGTGCCCACCAGCGACACCGTTAAATATAAATTCTTGGTGAAGAATCTTTGCTCTAACGGCAGAAACGTCCTCATTACCGGTGAGACCGGTGTCGGTAAGTCCGTCATCGTTCAGGACTTCCTCAAAGGACTTGATGAGAAGAAATACGTCTCTGCATCCATCAATTTCTCAGCTCAAACCTCATCGCTTAATGTCCTCGACATCTTCCACAGTAAACTCGAAAAGAAGAACAAATCGCTTCTTGGTGCACCAGCTGGCAAGAAAATGATCATGTTTATCGACGATATCAACATGCCACAGCTGGATAGATACGGTGCTCAGCCTCCAGTCGAGCTTCTCAGACAATCAATTGACCAGGGCGGTTTCTACGATCTCAAAAAACTGAACTTCAAGAGAGTTCAAGACTGCCAATACATCGCCGCTTGCGCGCCTCCTGGTGGTGGTAGAAACGCTGTCTCACCAAGACTCTTCCGCCACTTCAACATGATGTGGCTTCCAACGCTCTCCCAAGCCTCCATGGAGCTTATCTTCACCAGTATCCTCAAAGGTTTCTTGGCTGGTAGTGACGTAAATGGCCTGGATAAATGGGCGAACGAAATCGTTAAATCGAGCGTCAAGATCTACCAAAATATTACTCAATTCCTTCTACCTACTCCTACGAAGAGTCATTACACCTTCAACTTGAGAGACTTATCAAAGGTTATCCAAGGTATCCTCCAAGTCGACTATGAACATATCCCTAACAAGGAAATCCTCGTTGAGCTTTGGATCCACGAGGTCAGCAGAGTCTTCTACGATCGTCTGGCCGAAGAAAAAGACAGAGACTGGTTCTTCACGCAGGTTGAAGACCAGCTGAGAGACAATCTTGACAGCGGTGATCTTAAACGCGACGAATTCAGACACACTCTATTTGGTGACTACGCGAATAATGAAAGACAGTACAAGAAAGTCACAGATAACTTCGCTGAGCTCGCTGCTAAATTCGATGATTATCTCACGCTCTACAACGCAAAGAACACGAAATCAATGAACTTGGTGTTCTTCAAGGACGCTTTGGACCATCTATCCCGAATTATAAGAGTTCTCCGCCAGCAAAGAGGTAACGCGCTGCTGATCGGTGTCGGCGGTTCAGGACGTCAGAGTTTGACTCGTCTCGCAGCCTCGATAAGAAACTATGACGTGTTCCAGATTGAAATCACGAAGAACTATAAGGATGTTCAGTTTAAGGACGATCTCAAGAAGCTTTTGAAAATTGCTGGAGCTCAGAACCAACCTGTCGTGTTCCTCTTCTCTGACACCCAAATCGTCAAGGAGTCATTCCTTGAGGACATCAATAACTTGCTGAACACTGGAGAGGTACCAAATCTGTGGGCTCCTGAAGATATGGAAGGAATTATCAGCGATGTGCGACCTCTTGCCAAAGAAGCCGGCAAGATCGACGCTAGAGATGTTATCTACCAGCACTTTGTCCAACTCGTTAGAGAAAATCTCCACATCGTCCTCACCTTCTCGCCGGTCGGAGATAAACTCAGAAATCGATGCAGACAATTCCCATCGGTTATCAACTGCTGTACGCTCGATTGGTTCGATCGTTGGCCTGAAGAGGCGCTGCATTCCGTCGCTGAGAGAGAATACAGAAAGGAAGGCGAGAAACTAGGCATCATGAAGTTCAAGGACCAATTGGCGACGCTTTCAGTCGAAATTCACTCAACCGTGACAGAGTTCTCTAGCAAATTCTACTCAGAGCTCCGAAGAAGAACATACACCACCCCAACGAGCTACCTTGAGCTCTTGAGACTGTATCAATCGATGCTTTCGAAACAGTTGAGCATTCTTCCTCTCAAGATCCGAAAATATACTGTCGGTATCGAAACACTGAACGAAACAAATGCCGTGGTTGCTGAACTGCAAAAGAAAATTATCGAATTCCAGCCGATCCTTGATCAAGCGGCGAAGGAGAATACCGCCTTGATGGCAGAGCTCGAGGTTAAAACTGCAGAAGCTTCTGAGCAAGAGCTGAAATGTAAGCAAGAAGCCGATGAAATCCAAATTGTGGCTGATGAGGTTAACGAACTGAAGGAAAGTTGTCAGAAAGAACTCGATGAAGCGCTTCCAGCTTTAGAAAAAGCCAAAAAAGCCGTTAAAAACATCAACTCAGCCCAGATATCCGAAATGAAAGGTTTCTCGAAGCCACCCGCACTCGTCCAAATCGCCATGAGCGCCGTCTGTCTTCTCATTTACAAAAACAAGAAGAAAGAAAATTGGGATGACGCGAAGAAACTTCTCTCTCAGATGGATTTCCTCGACCAGCTCACTGAATTCCAAGGAGACACGCTTCCTGAATGGGTCCTTGAGAGACTTAGGTCGGAGTATCTCGCCAGACCTGACTTTAACGAGAAGTCAATGATGTCGGTCTCTCAGGCCGCCACAGCGCTGGTCATTTGGGCCCAAGCTATCGATAAGTTCGCCAAGGTGAAAAAAATTGTCGGACCAAAAGAAAAGAAACTCGCTGAGGCAGAAAAGAAACTTAATGAAGTTACCACCGAGCTCAAGAAGAAGCAAGCCGCGTTACAAGAGGTCAGAGACAAAGTCGCCGCGCTTCAAGAGAACCTCATCAATTCGCAGAAGAAAGCGCAATCGTATGCTAATCAGCAAGAAACTGCCAAAAAGCAGCTGGTTAGAGCCGAGAAATTGGTCGCTGGACTCGGCTCAGAGTCAGAACGTTGGAAAGTGACTGTCAAACTGCTTGAAGACGATAGTTCCAACGTCGCAGGTAATATCATCGTTGCGGCAGCGGTTATCTCCTATCTCGGACCCTTCACCTCTGAATATCGCTCTCAAATGACTGATATTTGGGTAAAACGCGCCAAGGAGCTTAAGATCCCAATTTCTGATAACTTCAACCTCGAGAGAATTTTAGTCGAGCCGATTCAACTCAGAGAGTGGCAGACACTTGGACTCCCAGCCGATCAGCTCTCCACTGTAAATGGTATCATGATCTTCAACTGCCGTAGATGGCCGCTGATCATCGATCCTCAAGGACAAGCGAATCGATGGGTGAGAAACCTCTACAAAGACACTAAGCTCCAAGTGATCAAATTGAGCGAGCCCAACTATCCTCGTACGTTAGAAAACGCTGTGAGATTCGGACAGCCCGTCCTCCTCGAAAACGTCGAAGAAACGCTCGATCCAACTCTGGAACCTGTGCTCTTGAAACAAGTTTTCACTAGAGGTATGCAGCAATTGCTTAAGATGGGAGACCAGGAAGTTCCTTACAATCCGGAGTTCAAATTCTTTGTCACCACGAAGATGCCGAACCCACATTATCTCCCTGAAATTTGCATCAAAGTCACGATTATCAACTTCACGGTCACTCTAGCCGGTCTCGAAGACCAACTTCTCGCTGAAGTCGTGAAAGTAGAACGTCCTGAGCTCGAAGAAAAGAGAGGCGAATTGATCGTTCAGGTACTCATTGTTTAGCCTAATAGCCTTGATTAATTGAATTTTCATTTAACTCACAGATCAGTGAAGATAACAGACAGCTCGCTGAGCTCGAAAACCGTATCCTCGAGCAGATCGCCCAGGCAGCAGGATCGAATATCTTGGTAATCATGATTTTTGTGGCTATTATATCTAATTTAATTTCTCTTCTCAAATCAAATAGAATGACGATGAGCTCATTAACACTCTGGACGCAAGTAAAATCACATCTCAGACTATCAACCAGCGAATGGAGCAATCAAAGGTCACTGCTGAGGAAATCAACACTGCTCGTGAGAAATACAGAGGCGTTGCAAAGCGAGGTTCAATCCTTTACTTCGTTATCGCTGATCTTGCACTTATTGACCCAATGTACCAATACTCACTCGAATTCTTCATCAAACTCTTCAAAAAACGCTTAATCTCTGCTCCTAACCCACCTGAACTGCAAGAGAGACTGAAAGCGCTCATTGAAGACATTACCCGCTCTTTCTATACCAACATCTGTAGAGGTCTCTTCGAAAAGGACAAACTGCTGTTCTCTTTCCTTATCACTGCCAAAATTGGTATAGTCGAGACCAAAGCGCTCAATAATAAAGAATGGAACTTCTTCCTTCGAGGTCCTTCTGTCGAGTCCAAGAAGCAAGACGAACCGCCAGAATTCATTGACGCTAAACGCTGGAAATCGATTCAAGGACTCGAAGTTGTCCATGTCAACTTTATGAAAATTACCGAATCGTTCAAGGATTACACAGACGGCTTGATGTGGAAATACATCGTTGAGGACGACGATCCTATCAACCTCGAATTCCCTAAGAAATACCAAGAGTCTCTCTCCATGTTCCAGAGGATGCTCGTTTTGAATGTTCTCCGCCCTGAAAAACTCATCCTTATGGTCAAGAAGTACGTCGCTGATACTCTCGGCACGATTTTCACCGTGAGCCCTGCGTTCGATCTGAAAGAAGCCTACCAGGACACCTCTAGCACGACTCCTATCATCTTCATTCTGTCCCCTGGTGCCGATCCTATGAACTACCTCAAGAAGCTCGCAGAAGAGCTCGAAATGGACGGACCAAGATTCCATCCTCTGTCACTCGGACAAGGACAAGGTCCCGTCGCAAAGGAAAAGATTCTGGCTGGTAGAAGAAACGGAGACTGGGTCTGCTTGCAAAATTGCCACTTGGCTGCCAGTTGGATGGACGAGCTCGAAAGACTTCAGGAAACCCAGGTTGAAAGCGAGACTCATCCTGATTTCCGTCTCTGGCTGACCTCAATGCCAACGAATAAATTCCCTGTGCCTGTCCTTCAGAGCGGAATTAAGATCACTAACGAGCCGCCAAAGGGACTGAAAGCTAATATTAGAGGTACGTTGAATGATATCTCCGAGAAAGAGTATGAGAGCTCTCCTAAACCCTACGAATATAAGAAATTGCTCTTTGCGCTCGCTTTCTTCCATGCTGTTATCCTCGAAAGAAGAAAGTTCGGCGCTATTGGTTGGAATATCCCTTACGAATGGATGAACTCTGACTTCGAGACTTCACACAAACAACTACGAGTAAGCCTATAATTATCTCGAAAATTACGTATTAATTCTCATAATTAACTAGCTCTATCTCGAAGACCCTACAGCTGAGGTTCCATACCAGACTCTCAAGGTCCTTGTCGCTGAAATCAACTACGGTGGTCGTGTGACCGACGATAAGGACGTCAGACTCATTAACTCGCTGTTGACGAAGTATTTCAACCCAGAAGTCATGAATGAGGACTACAAATTCTCTCCTGGAGGCGAATACTACGCGCCACAACCTGGCACGCTCGATGAAGCCAAGAACTACGTTGCTGGTTTCCCTGTTGAAGATGACCCTGAGGTCTTCGGACTTCATCGCAATGCGAATATTACCTTCCAGCAGAAGAACGTCCGTGAGTTCCTTGACACATTGCTGCAAGTTTCACCAAAAACCGCTGATGGAGGTGCAGCTGGTGTATCTAATGATGACTTAGTGGCTAGATTGGCCGAAGATATTGAGCGAAGACTTGAAGCTGAAATTGAGTACAATAAAGAGGAAGGCGGCTCGATGAACGTGTTCAGAAACCAAGAGATCGTGAGATTCAATAAATTACTCAGAGCGATGAAGAGAACGCTCAGCGATCTGCAAAAGGCTATTAAAGGTCTCGTTGTTATGTCCATTGAACTTGAAGACATGTATGTTTGCTTCTTGAACAAGAAAGTTCCTGAAAATTGGACGAAAGTTGCTTACTTGTCGCTGAAGCCTCTGGGTTCATGGGTTAATGACCTCGTTGAAAGATTTAAGTTCATGAGAGACTGGGCAAAAGAGCCTCCAAAGACTTACTGGCTTCCAGCGTTCTTCTTCCCTCAAGGTACATCTTTCATAGATTCACAAAAAAAACTTACATTCCTATCTAATTAAACTAGGTTTCATGACAGCAGTATTGCAGACTTACGCTCGTAAAACGAAGATTCCTATTGATACTCTCCTCTTCAAGACTGAGGTCCGAAAAATTAAAGCCAACGAAATAGCTGAATCACCTGAAGATGGTAAGCATCGAGTTAATTTTCAACGTTTTAAGATATATTTTTCGATTAGGTGTGAACATTCATGGTCTCTACCTTGACGGTTGCAGATGGGATTCTAATTCTGGTATGCTTGCTGAAGCTGAGAAAGGACAGCTCTTTGATGCAGTTCCTGTTATCTGGTAACTATCTCACAGCCTCTTCAGAAATTAATTAATAATTCCATAGGCTTGAACCTGTTCAGATCTCTAACTACAATGCAGATGACTGCTACAAATGCCCGCTGTATAAAACCTCCGACAGAAGAGGTGTGCTCTCGACGACAGGACATTCTACCAACTTCGTTCTGTACATTGATTTGAAGACTGACCTGGAGCCTGTCCATTGGGTAAGAAGAGGGGTTGCATTGTTATGTATGCTCGATGATTAAGAAAGGCCTTCAGTTTTCTTTATTTCATTTTTTTTCCATTACGAAATCAGATTAAGGATCTAATTTTGACAAGAAAATTTTAGAAAAAAGCTTAAATTGTCTGATTGTTCTATATTGGATGTATCGCCTATGTATTTTCTAAGAAGATGATATCAAGAATTCTAAATACTCAATGCATAAGGCAAAAAAAGTCAATTTTTGTTTGTTAATTAGCTTGATTGAAATAGAGTCGTATTGAATGAATTAAGTACTCGACAAAAAGTATAGAGTTTGAAACGAAAAAGTGAAGATATAAATTAAACAGCAATGGAGATTTTTTCCTTCGCTTGCAGTTAATACTCAGTCGTCATGTGTTGGATGTGTTGGATGTGTTGGATGTGTTGGTATCTTGAAACCACCTATTCAGAGTTAGTTTAGCAACGGAAGATTGAAACTAAAAGAAAAAGAGAAGTTTTGGCGGATATCAGTCAGCTCCAATTTTTTCGTCATGTGCTTTCCCAGATATTTTATCCAGGAAGCTCAATGTATATTAAAATCATCAGTGGAAAAAGATAATTGCGGAGAGAATCTCGCAATTTAGCAGAAGAGCTTTACCTTTTCATGAGAAGTGGCTCTTGATGCTTGGTTGAGCGGCTTAGAATTGGAGTGGCTGAGGGATTTCGCCACGGATCCGCTTCTAAGCCGAAGATTTCTTTTGAAAATTAGTTTTTGGAAATTTTTATTAAAGTGGCAATGAGAAAAGCTTAAATAGGGGTGAATTTCAAGCAAATTTGAATGCCAAAAGTGAGTTTGAATTTGAGAGAGGGAAAATGGACAAATAAGGTATTTTGAGAGTATTACGAAGTAAAGTTAGGATTTCTGAGAGATGGATGTAGTTCTGAATCTAAGCGCAGATTAAGGAGAAGATGATGAGATGAAGGTGGTTGATGGGTGTAATGAAAATTCTAGAAAGCTGCTTTCTTTAATTGCTGATTTAGATTCTCAACAAGGATTGAATAGGTGATAATCTCATCGAAAGATTGGAGTTTTCTTCGAATGATACGAAGAAAAGGAGGACCTGAATCTGAATTGATGATCTACCGTCCGGATTTGCTCGCGGGTGCTGCAGAATTCGTTCAAACAGGCCATGAGAGTGACATAAGAGAAATATTTGCGCTAAGCTAATATCGGCTAAATATAACGAAACTTTTTCGTTATTTACATCTGATTCTAAATCCTCTTGTGACATCTATACAACTTCGGTTTCGCTACGAGAGACAATCATGGCTATTAGAGTAATGGATTCAAAACTGAATTTATCAGGTAATTGGAATGTAGGGTAGTCTGGATTGCACAAAATTCTCAATAAAAGCTGGTCATTAAAGTCAGAAATAATTAGAGGCCGAAAATCAGTTTCAAAATTCTCGAGTTTTTGCGAACACATCCAGTTGTTCTTGCATTTATTTACCGATGTCTTTTTATAGATAAGCCTTTCTCTAACATCTGTTTTCAAAATCTGCACCTCATTAAGCACATCGGTATCGAAATTCTTCAAAGACAATCAAAAAAGTAGATTTGAACATTTTAACCATATGTTAACTTAGCAAACTAAATTGAACTAGCGAAGTGCGGGTGAGCTTGCTCTACCTACTGTCCAGAGAAGTCATTGTAAAAACTTAAATGCACCTAATTATCTTATTCACTTTGATGGTACGACACCCCCTGAGAGTAAACTACAATGATTCCAGAGAGTTTATGCATCCTCACAATGAAAGAAGCTATATTAATTCGTGCAAGAATGAAAATAGCGTAATAAAAACGTATTTACGTTGATCGTTTAACGATTAATTATTAAACTTGATATCCGAAATGCGCTGCTCATGGCAACGGGAACGGCTCTCAAGACAGGGTTTTTGCAGCAAAGTATTAATTCTATAGCAATTCTCTAAGAAATAAGTGTATGACTTGTCTAAACACCAACAACAAGCTTTCCCTCTTCCTTTTTGTAGGTCAAATACCTCATGTGATTAATATCAATATCATTATTTTCAAAAATTTAAACTCGATTCTGACATTCTACATGTGCTCTGTCACCTTTGATCGATTTCGACGTGTCTGAGAGGTGGGCTGGTGATGGCTTAGCTGCGCAAAAAGCGGGTGATTGCCTTAGTTTATGAATAAATAACTCAAATATTTGAATAAAACGGTTCTTATAAACTAATATTCAGATAGTTAGATTCGTTTTTAATTTTTTTTATATGGTATATAAAGAGACGCTTTTCAGTTCTTTATTATAAACGGAACATAATTTATACACAACAAGCAGAACAATCCATACAATGCCAGCGAAACTCGCCACTATAAACTCATCCATGGAGATTACAGGGAAGGGCGTCTCAGAATCTTCGTCTTGTATTTCTGAAGAGCTTGGACACCTTGCAGGTCAATCCAAAAAAATCGGCAAAAGAATAGCCAACAAAAGATCAAATCTGAAAGCAATCAGAGTGACAAAAGCCTCAAAACTTGGAAATACCAGGATCACGGAGTCCGCAGAAACCTCTGAAGCAAAGAATCAGATAAACAAAGGACAAGATGATAAAGATAGAGCTATGATAATGATGATTGAAGCCAACGTTAGATGCTTGGAGAATATGTTCAATCCTAACAAATCTTCAAAGAGTTTGCTTTCATCGCTAAACGATGCAGCCAGCAAACTGGATAGTTTTGATGGAAAAGAAGCCATGAAGTCGCGTGAAGAGCATATTCAACTCCTGTCTCAGATTGCCAGCGAGTTGCCAAGTCTCGAAATGATTTTCAGAAGCTCAATGGCACAAGCCAGATCAATGCTCGATGGCTTGAAAAACAATCTGTAGAAAATAAAAATAAAAAAACTCTTACTACCAGTTTTCAGTTTTGATCAATCTACTTGTGTTTGAATATCTAATGATCTATTGTTGAATTTTTTTAATGAAGCGTGCGCTTTTATATTAATTTTTTTTTTCAGAGTACTAAGTTGTGTAAATGTGATTTAACCAAATTGCTTCTGTGAAGCAACTTTCCTCAATACAATTAAAGAAAGTGAATGCAATGTCGTAGATAATTCGAGTTCAAGTTGTAGAAACTAAATGTCCTTCATATGATTTTGCTGGAAAAGACTTAGATTGAATTGCTTTGTCAGCCATACAAGTGCTGAATTGTTAACTAATTTCGGTATTTGAAAAAGGTCCACAGTGAAAGCCGATGTTAAAATGAATGCCGACAAACATTATTTGATGTGAACACATAACAGACCCAATATAGTAGCCAATGGAGGAAAAAAGTTTAGCCAAGTCTGAAAAGTCAATTTTGTTTCAGAATTTGGATTGTACAATATTACATTTCGAGCGGTCGTTAAATTCTTCGCAAAAATTACACTCTTGGGCCTGAACTTCACATTTTTAAATAAAGTTTGTATTTCGAAGCTCCAAAAACATGATTTTACAATTTAGACGATTTTAGCATATCTCAAGGCACACCTCAAGGTACTCATTGAAGATGTTTAGAAGCGTCAATAAATCGTAAGAAAAATATATTTCTCTCCATGCTTCCTAAGACAAATGAGGGTCAAATATACTTCAAAAATATCAAACACATTGTTTATTGAATGCACAATAATGTGACCTTACAATGGCAGCAAATAAATACACCAAAAGCTACCTATCATTAATAAGACTAACATTTTGATCACAGCAAACTTTGTTATATGATTTTTATCACTTTCAAGTTAGTTATCGGGTAGCTTATCAAGTATTTTATTAATATCCTGAGAAGCGCTTCTGAAAGATGCTTTAAAGTCCAATATTCTTGAATTAACTTCTTTCGTAATTTTTGAGGACTCCCTTTCTAAGGCCTCAGCATTTCCTGGAGCTTTGTATGCAACTTCCTGAATTGCTTCAATCCATGAGAAAGTTGTGCATTTCGATTGGATAACATCTTCTAAGACTTTTACCTTCTCTTTGAGCTCATTGAGAACCGCCAAGTAACGGAGATCATCGTATTGTTCTGACTCGCTCTCTGTCTTACAATTGATCTCTGAATCGATGTTAAGATGCGAATTGCTTGAAATGGCCTCTTCTATCTTAGTTTGAACGTATTTTTCCTCCATCTCAACTTTTATTATCCTACTGTGAGTTGAACTAGTATTGAACTCGGGAGATTCTTGAGAAAGGCGCCCCTCAGACTTTTCTACGAAACTATGTTCACAAGAATTTTCTTGCGCGTCGAGAGTTGACTGGAGATAGGTATCTTCTTGACGGTTGGATGAGAGTGTGGCAAATTTTGCCATGAAACGATTCTTGACGCTTGATTCAGTCCTTCCAGACAGATGCTTTGCAATCAGAGTCCATTTGCGTCCATATTCCTTGAAAAACTTGAGTAATTGTTCGTCTTCTTCCTTTGTCCATTCTGTCTTGGCTATGCTTGGATTCAGCTTGTTCAAGTATCGATCTCGAATTTGTTTCCCAGTACGTGTGCCTCCCGCCAATTTTGAAATCAAAGTCCAGTTTTTGCCGTGCTCTTGGATAAGCTCCATAATTTGATCATCTTCCCACTTCTGCCAAGTGCGCCTTCCTTTCGATGATGATGATTTGTCTTCAAGGCTCTTTTTTGAGATTTTTTTGGAATGAGGTTGGAGTGAGTTCACTCCATCAGTGTCTGCAAGACCCGTTTTGTCTGCTAACGCTTTTCCTGTCTTTTCATCAGCATTATTTTCTGAGGTACCAGCTGATTGAAATTGGTTTAATGGAGGTAACAATATGCCCACATTTTGAAGAAGACGAGTTTCCTTTGGGATATTTGTATTCGTCGCAAAGGCACTCATTACATTTAATCTAGCTATTATCTGAGCCGTAGCAGGATGATTCAATAATCCTTGCGTGGATGGAGAGAATGTCCCATTGTGGAGTCCATAAGGACCACCTAAAAGAAAATCCTGGGATTTCTCGAGATTTGGAGCCAATAACTGAGCAAGATTAGTAGTGGTAGTAGGGATAGTTCCGCTCATTCCGGCAAGATATTGAAGGAGAGGGAGATTATCGTTCATCAATTGTTTAATAACGCAGAAATTATATAAATAATTGCACTGAAAAATGATTAAAATTACAGTAGCGCTGTCAAAGTTAATACCTGCCTCAAGTTTCGAAGAAATTTATATTAATTCTTTCTAATTGATTGTAGCAATTTAACGAGATGACTTAGATGAATAATTAATCATTTTAGAGGAACGTTCCTTGCTATACTCAGCATGAACCTCAATATCAGGTAGAATCGAGATATATAAAGTCCATATATTAGTTTTCCGCGTGTGATTTCATAATATCGCAATTCCTTAATTTAAAATTTCGAAATTGTGTATTTCCCAAATAGCCTCACTACCTCATGAACAACTGCTTCGAAGCTTCAGATATAGACTCCTTTAGGCCCCGACGCATATTTTATGCCTATACTGTCTTCTTCCCGGTTGTAATTATGATCTATCTGACAGAGATAAGCCAGAATCTCGCGAAAAGTGATGATTTAGTCTACTAATTAACGTTTCATCCTACTGACGAAACTTGAATGTAAACATTGCACAATGGAGTTAGGTCAATGGAATAATAATTTTTTCAGAGCAGTTTTCCAAAGAGGAGAGAGCGTAGAATGAAGGAACTTATAAGTGACTGTGCAATACAAATACTATTCTTATACTCGTGTCAGAGAGAAGTCTTAAAGAGGGGCAATGAGTTTTAATTCATCATTATATTCAATCAAATCAATATGGAAACCGCTCGACCGCTTATTTAACAGAGAGTACTTGTGGTTTCAAACTGAGATACTCCAAAATGCTGCTCCTAATAGCAATTTACCAGTTTTACTTCAGAATATCCCTTTCACGCGTAACGAAAGTATAAAATTAGATTATCTCACTTGATGACGAAAATTCTCCCTCTAACTTATCGAATCTACTTTGTGTCTGCAGATAGCCTGAGGCCTAGAGCTTAATTCGGCCGATGTCAGTATGGTTTTCAACTAAAGCTCTCCAAGATCCCTCAAAAAATTGTAGAAGGCTTTTTGAATTTCGGTTCCTTCTTTTTCAGGGTAAGAACGCAGTGCTTTTTATATTTCCAAGAGCTATTTAGGGAAGTTGGCGAAGGACGAGAAGGACTTGGAGCTTTATTTCAATCCCCTAACATTTAAACACGTCGCCATTTGGATTTAGAACTCTTATCTTATTTAGTTATGTATTGCCAATAATTTGTCAGTATTTCTAAGGAAATATGCATTTTTAATTTTGAAAAATGGGTGAAAGGTTTGAAGGAGCTTGAGCCCGAAATTCTTAGTGAATATTCCTCAAAAACATAAAAAAGAGTTTCTTCATTATCCTATCTGTAATGGAGACTAATGTGTGCAGTTTGAATATAATTTGTATCATAATTTGCTGCCTCCAGTTTTGATGCGCTTTTTTTCTGTTTATAATTTCAGTCAACCAAAAACTCATTCAAAGATAGGTCTATATAGTTTTATAAATTGAAATATGGGTGGGCATTTGAACTAACTTTAAGTCGAAAACTAGCGACAGCTCGGATGGGAATTATTGTATTTTCTTTTATTTTTTTAAATTTTTTTTGAAGGCTGCAGTTCTCTCTGAAGCAGCAGAGTCCTCTTGTGAAATATTTACAGTAACAATCCAATACATTAAGGGAGCTTCTGTTCGATGATTATGAATTTATCAAGTTTGCTATTTGTTCGTCATATAAGAGAGAATTAATTTCTCTATACATGTTACGTTTATAAAGGCGTATAAAGGATGAGATTGTGAGTTTCCTCCAATCATATGTTCATTGTATTTGTCTGTCTCTCGTAATGATAGAGGTATTTTCATAGGCTAATGTTCCAAGTTCGATGATTTTAGAATCGGATTGAGCTTCCATAATGTTCGTTTCATTTATAATTATTTATCGCACTCCTCTGGTAATCCTTTTCAGATAGGTCAGGCTTTTTGAATGTCAACTGAAAAGAATTTAATGTTCGAATTAAAAATTTTTTGAATGATTGCCTATCTTTTGTTTTATTTAATTCTGACATGAGAAATGTACAGGCTAATATCCTACCCAGATCTATCAAAGCCTGATCCAGCTTCGACCAACACCCTAAGACAATTTTCAGCATTTGAGCGCCTTCCAGATTTGGTTGGTTCTCGGAAAGATATGTCTATTGAATTTAAAATGAACATTATGAAGGCCTTGATGACCCGAATTAAACAACGTAAGCCTGAGATTGGAGTGTCATAAAGAGCAACATCCTTGATCTCATTATGTAGGAGGACCGGTTTGGATATTGAAACTCATCAATTAAGATTTTATGCAGTCAAGGTGAAACAGCATCTAATAGAATCTGATAGAGATATAAGGCTCGGCATTGTTCGATTACAGACGTTGAAAAACAAAAATTCGAGTGTCTCTTTCCGTTTTTTGTTCGATGTCAGTGGATTGAACACCTTTTCCCGTGAAAAAAGCGTTAGAGTGAATCTAAACTAATTCGCAGTGAAAATATCGCAATTCTTATTTCCCATCCCATGATTCGGTTAATTTTGATGAGAGCATAGCACGCTGGGCCCAAGTTCGGATTTATTGAATTTTCAGCGAGTCATTTTTTTCAACTGAAATTACAGTTTGAAGAAGTATCAAAACAAACCCGAGTTTTTATTTAGCGGTAAATTACCGCAGCAGCAAGATATCGTTGATTAGATGATTCCAGTATTTAACAAATGCTTTAGTCTGTATATATACCCATTTTTAAAAATGAAATTGGTTCTGAATGGCGTGATTCACTGCACGTATGGTCGTCCATTGCCCTTGCCGTTATCTTATTCAATCCAGTTTTCCATCAAGTAGATTTCCCTCAAATTCTGAAAATATGCTGATATACTTTCAAACACTCACCTCAAAAGCCTGTTAGTTTGTATCTAACTCTATGGCCATGGTTTCATTCACAATTATCAACTTCTGCAGAATGAAAAGAGAATTTAGCAGAAAAGTTTTTCAAGCCAGATCATTTAATGTTTGAATTTCAAAGCTTATTCAACTAACAGCAAGAAAAAGAATTTGCTATAAAGAATTGAACGGTTAAAGTATTTAGTGAATAAATACCGCGAAAGCGAAATTAACAATTATTCACTAAGATGTAATATCGAGGGCAATGTAGCATTAAAAAAAATAATGAAACGACAATATTCCATTTCGGAAATTAATAAATTCCGAGCGATAGAGCTTTCCGCGGAATGATGACGGCTTTTTCTCTAGTAATCTGGTAGCATGCTAAGCAATTTATTAATATCCTGAGTAGCGCTTCGGAATGAGGCTTTGAATTCAGAAATGCCTGAATTGATTTCTTTAGTCATCTTTGAGGTCTCAGCATTTTCTGGAGCTTTGCAAGCAACCTCCTCAATTGCTTGAATCCATGAGGAAGCCTTGCATTTCGATTGAATAGTATCTTCTAAGACTTTCACTTTATCTTTGAGCTCACTGAGAAGATCTGAGAAATGGAGAACCTTTGACTCTTCTGGCTCGCTCTCTGTCTTGCAATTTGTTTCTGGCTCAGGTTTCATCTGGATTCTGTTAGAAATGGACTCTTCAAGCTTGGTTTGAGCACTCTCTTCCTCCATTTCAGTTTTAATCAAGTCTCCATTGGATATGCATTTCCCAATTCCTAAAATAGGAAGAGGGATTTCCTCTAATTTATCCATGCTACTGCGGGGCAAAGAAGTCTCAGAATCATCAAAAGATAATTGAGGATAGGAATCATCCCGCCGGTTCGATGAGTATCTACTCAAAGTGTAAGAACTCATCAATGAGTAAGACTTCATTATCTCGAGATTATTCATAATTGCATCGTGTTGAGGCAGCATCGGAGGCTGTGAATGAAGCATCTCGCCAAATTTTGACAGGAAACGATTCTTTACATTAGACTCGGTCCTTCCGGGCAAATATTTCGCGATCTGAGTCCATTTACGCCCATGTACTTTGAAAAGCTCAAGCAATCGGAGGTCTTCTTCCTTCGTCCATTCTGTCTTTGTTATGCTTGGATTCAGCTTGTTCAGGTATCGATCTCGAATTTGCTTCCCTGTGCGTGTGCCTCCCACCAACCTTGAGATCAAAGTCCAATTTTTGCCATGTTTCTGAATCAGCTCCATGATTTGATTATCTTCCCACTGCTTCCAAGTGCGGCGCGTTCGAGATGATAAAAATTCCTCTTCATGACTCTTTTTTGATATTTTTTTGGAGTGAGGTTGGAGTATCTTGACTTCTTCGAGGCCGCTAGGCTTATCAGTACCTATTAGAGCTTTTCCGGTCTGCTCATCATTTTTTCTGTCGCTAAATTGAGTAATTTGTGTTAATGCAGGCTGGAATTTGCCCACATTCTGTCCTGCGTGGGAATTCGCTGTTTTGAATCCTGTTGCCAGCTTTGGAATAGCCACATAGTTAAAGAATCCTTGTGTGGGTTGATAGGAAATCCCATTTTGGAGTCCATTCGAGCCATTCGTTATAGGATGATGAGGGTTTTCAAAATTGTGGCCCAATAAATGAGCAAAATTCTTCGGATGAGGACCGACATGATTTCTTTGAGAGAAATAGTGGGAAAAAGGGTGATTGGGGTACATTTTTTATTGATTTTCCTGGAATTATAAACTTGCGTTGTTAAAAAAACAATTAAACTCTTCGGGTAGTAACGCTATTAAATGAGAGGATTTAAAGAGCATTAAAGATTTAAATGATAAAGAAAATTAATCTGCTTTATATGTCAATTAAAATAGTACTCAAGAATTAACCTGGTTTGAGATTTACATGAAGCTTTTTTCCTCAGATCTATAAATTGTCAATCATTTCGACTTCTACCTAGCCAAGTACATTTACTTCTCTTCGAGAATGAGTTTGCTTCTCAATCTTTGTCAGCTCAACATATTTTTTAAAATGGACTTCTATTTGTTAATTTTGCGTTGGAAACGCAAAATTTTAGTTGCTGAACAATTACTGCATGATCTAAAAGTCTAACTCATATTTTCCAATCAATATTTGCTGGAATGTTTAGTCCTCATTAATTGTTTGTTAACTTGGCAACCATGAGTTATTTTTCGATAACATAGATTAACTATCTTATCTGAATAGGTAACGATAACGCATAACTCCAAAAATCCTAAAATCATGATATCTTTAACATGAACTCGGTAAACCAGGATAAGAGCAAGCATTCACTAAGTAGTTCTTAGACACAAAAATCCTTGCTCAAATGATCAAATAAGTTTTTTAGTTCGTTTTTAAAGAAAATGCATGGCTAATATGGCTAATGAGTCCAACATTGAAGCATACTTTGATTCGTTGATGGGAAAGTTGTTTTTATGATGTATTTTTAGGTTTTTTACGAAATGTCCGTCTCTACTAATGAAACGCGATCAATTAGATGCTAGCCTACCTAAAGGCAAGAGTAATGCTAGAATAGTATGTGATGAAGTATCTCTAATTGATTCTTCTAACAATTTGTTCTTTGAACCCTCAGTTCAGTAACTTCAGCTTCCTTTCAAAGGCTTTTCTTTCTTTCTCTCTTTCTCAAACCCAAGAACTTGTGAAATACTCTTTCATCTTATTGAATTTCCAGCCAAACAGGTAAATATGGTTTTGAACCGTCCTAAATTCATCAAATTAACCCGCTTACTCTCTCGAAGAAGCAAAACAATGTTGAATAATGAAGATTCCTCATTTTTTCGTTCTAAAAGTGGATAATTTCTGGTTCCAATTGTGATCACGTGTGCTCGCTCTGTCTATGATCTAAAATTTGCTTAAACCTCTGATGTTCTGACCATTATTTATATCATTTTTTGGATCCAGAACATTTTTCTGGTTTGCTCTCTGCTTTTAAATTACTGCGATATGAAGTAGTAATTAGTCGAAAAATATTATTTATCCAGAAGCAAAAAAAAAAACAATGTAAAACAGGCGCTTTTGAAAGAGTCTGAGCTTTAAACTTTCAATCTTCCATAATTAGTCTAAGGTCCCAATTAATAATAACCAAATTCACAAAATCCAGATATTTTTCGTTTCCATTCTGAATGGCAATACATAAGATACATAAACTGCCTAAAATTAAGTACCAAACTGCTCCAAGTGCTTTTATTTTTTACTAATATTAGGAAAGGACGTCTTTCCAGAAGAAATTTCAATGTGTTTCTGACAATTTTGGAGCTGTCATGAAAACACCGCTGTCTATGATCAGATACGCTATGTTTACAACTGGATTACTCCATGAAAAGGATAAAGTTATACATTCTAACTTCACAACCTAAACATTCCTTGATACAGAGCTATAAAAAGCTAAATTCAGATCACTTAACAGTTTTTGTTTATTATTTTGCAGAAATTTTCCATCAAACATTACCACTTTTGACCATTAGAGACTATTCGAAAGAATACATACGAAACCCGATAAATTTTCCTCAGTTTCCTTGTTTCAAGGATCAGATAAACAATTTTTGTTTTATTGAGCTTCGTAACATGCACCAAATCCAAAATTTCTCCTTTCTAAGACAAAACCTACGTTCATGATGCAGCTCTTTTAGTTGTATCACCTATAGTCCTGGGTTCTTGCTGTAAAATCTGAGAAAATTAGATTAGCAGTTTCAATTACACCAGTAAAATAACTTAAAAGCTCTGAATGTATTGACGCTGCGGATTATTTTACGAATAAAATTTGCTTCTTGTTAATGAAGGCTGACCATTACTACCATCCATCCGGAATGCTGTCATCAATCAACCTCTTTAGAAACCAAGCCAATCACCTGAGAACCAAAGACGATGTCGGTTCCGTCAGAAACTACGGCTACAGGCTCCCTGAATCAAATTTCACCTTCGGTAAAGGTGGTGTAAAGGACCCTGAAGGAGCTAAAGAGAGTAACGCACTGGGTATTCGCCATATTGACTCCCCTTCTTAGTGACAACCTCATGGAACTTCCATAAGCCAAGTCCCAACCCTCATTCTCAGCGAGATTTCAAGAGATTAAACATTTTAGGAGTTCAGGCCGGTCTTTCTCGCTCAAAAGTAGATTCGTTCGCATTAAATATCAGGTCATTCACCATTAATACGCTGATTAGGATTTCAGCGAGTTTCGAAAGTCGACGAACGCTAATGTTAGGCTTCGTAAAGGCAGGAGCTACTTGCAGCTTTTGCTGCCTGATGAGACTTTCACTTATGGAACACCCAACAAGTACATTCATTTCTATTGCCTCAAACTAATTTTTCTTAGGCCACCAACTCCAATTACTAAAGTTTTAAGTAAAAAAAAGCCATAAACCAATGGTTTTAGCCTGGATTATCTGTCTTTATAGGTAACGGCTTCGGAAATGATGCCGCACAAATCATTGATGAGTTCTATCAATCAAAGATAAATTATTTGAGTGTGAGTTTTTGTTATTTTCTTGCGAAAAATAATTGAGAAAATTCAACAGAGTGTACGCAGCAGCAACCCTCATCCAAAGTCAACTAAAGCAATAACCGTGCGCGAAACAGCCGCACAGAAGCAACTCGCAAAACTGGTTTCGAATACGAAGCTGAACTCTTTTAAAATCAGAAAATTCGCCTCGACGAAATCAAGAATCGACATGCATCGATCTGATTCTACCTCCAGTAATTTATTACATTTGTGGGGTTAATAACCGTCGGGTATAGGAATAAATAACGGATCTATCAAAATCACAGAGAGTCAGACCGACCCCGCTCAGTATTACAATATGCAAGGGGCTGAGAGTTCAGTTCAGCATCAATAGTTTAATATTAAGGTTAGCTTTATTAGCATAAATAACAGTATTATCTTCACAGATTCGTAAAAGTTATCTATTATTATCTCTCTCTATTGCAGAGAGAACCCGGATTTTTATCTGACTCTTGAGAGTAGAAATTCCCTCAAAAGCCTCTGGTTATTAAGTTCTCAAAGAATTAACACAGAGTTAAATTTAGAGGATTCTGTTGGTTATTTGAAAGGGAAAATGCGTTTTTGATGTAGGGTCGGTTTGCAAAACGAATTAATTAAATTATTCAAGTGTACAGTCTCGTCCGGGGCTGCAATAAAGAAATGTTAGATCCGCATTCAGAGAAAAAAATACCCTCTCCAGTTTCTTGTCTGACAGCCCCTTTCATGAGGGTTATGCGAAGAATAGTCAGATTGAAGAGGAATACGTTTGGGTTTGGAAAATGCAAAAATTTTAAGGAAGCCAAGGAAATTAATGATTTTCTCGAGCCTGAAGATGAGAGTCTTGGACCAAGTAATGATGTAGAGGTGTTATGGGTTTAAATTGATTTGTTATAGCGACGATACTGACCGATGAGGAGGTGCATCAGCTCGTAGTCAGCCAATCGAGCCAATCGGGGCTCTATGGAACTTTTTCGAGACCTGAAACGAACACTATGGTGAATCCAATGGCAAAATTAGCTGTCGCAGCGTGCGTAAAGAGACGTATATGATTGATTACATGATATTGAATTTTCATTTTCTCCTTTTTTCTCATATGTATTTTAAATATGAATGGGAATAGTATTCCCATGGACTTGGAAGTGATATACTAAGTAGCTAAATCAAAGAGACTAACATGTGAAGTGTGTAGAGCGAATTCTCTTGAAATAATTTCAGATAAGAGATGATGAAATCAAATGAATAGTTTTCACAAATGAAACGAATGACTTAGATTTTCGATGGTATTTGATGCAGTACCTGTAAATTTCTGCTTGAAGCAGCTGGAACTACCCTTGTTTGAATGAGAGAATAACACGATTATGAGGAAATTTGAATCTTTCTTTTTTAAACTCAGTCTATATAACTCATTAACTTCATTTAGAATTATCTTTACTAGAAATTATGCGTGTAAACCAACCCACGCTAAACTAAGGATAAAACCGCAATCAGCAATAGCCTTAAGTAGCCAATGGCTTACGCAATAAAATGGAGAGATTAGATATAGCATAAATTTATTCATTAGACGTGAGAATATCTTCTTTGTTCGCTTTTCCTTTTGGTTCGATAGCTCTATTTCCTTTTTTTCCTAAGCTGCTCTTGATAGCGCCTTCTAATTTTCCAATAGGAGCCTCCATCACGATGTGAACTAGGAATCCTACAAAGATGCTCATGAAGGACGAGGCAATAGTCTCCCAAACAGCATTACTATGAGAAAAATACACCGTAGAGCGGGTAGAGTACGCCTTCCACTCGATAGGAATAACGTGAACGAGATAAGTCGAGAACGTCAGTCCAGCCACTGGAGCCCAGAAGCCAGCGGACAGTATCCTCCTTATCAGTGTTTGCGCACCGAACAGCGTCGGCATCACGATCAACGCTAGCCCAACACCAAACAGGAAGCGCTGGAAGGCACAGAATGCTTCATGGAACCATTCCGGCCATCTAGTTGGGTCATTTTTCACCTGATCAGGTAACCAAACCAAGAGACTGACTATTGTAACACCAAGAATCTCGATACCCCAGCTGAGAATCACTGAATTGCTGATTTTGTTTGAAACTTTCTTCCAGAATTCATCTCCTTGCTTGAGAGATCGGTAAATAAGAGCGAGCGTGGCTCCAACGATATAAGGAGGCGAACGCATGAATGGGTTGGTGTAGGTATCATTCCACCAGTTGATATTCATTATCATGGAGAGGCCTGCTTGAACTTTATCTTGAATAGCGTAGTACATTGCCAAAGACAGAGACGCAGTGAGAATCAGCGCAATGAGGGCATAGGCTGCCTTGCGGTTCTTAAAGAAGAGCCAGATGACGAGTGGAGTCACAAGGAACATCTGAATGTCACATGAAAGATACCAGCCCCAGTTCATGCATTTATCGTTGCCATGATAATAGGCGTCAATAAAGAGCGCGTTTCTCCACCAGTTCGTATCGCACATGGTAGGCGCTGAGAGGTAATTCGCCCAGACTGGCCCGCTTCCAAAGTATACTGTGATTTTCCACCAGAAAAGCATCGCAAACATGTAGACAGGCCATATTCTGAACAATCTGTGGAGAAGTACACCTGCGTAGCTACCAACACCAATTTTCACTGGTTTCAGCTTCGAGTAGAGGACAAAGGCAGCGAAAAATCCTCCGATGAAGAAGAAAGTGTCCACTGCGAAGAGTCCAGCGCTTACGATGTCGGTAAATTTCTCATTAATCACGAGAGATAAGTCCTTATAGTTAGACGCAATACTTATAAGGACCATATACTCGTGTCCCATGATAACCCACAACATGGATAAGAGCCGGATTCCATTGAAAACGTTCAGAGCTGTGTCGTGCTTTGGATTTACCGCAGGCCAGAAGAGCTGCTTCACGTTGTCTTGCACTGCCCAGCAGTCGAGAACTTTCTTCCAGAGAGGCTTGTTTTTCTCTGAATCGGAAGAAGAAGAGTTTATAAGAGCTTTATAGTGGTTTTCTGAATCGCCGACGGCGTTTATTCCTCGATGACTATACACCAGAGAGTCCTCGTCGCTTTTATGACGAATTGAATCTTCATGGGCTTTTCGAAGTGACGCTATGAGGAGGAGCAGCGTGGGGATTCCAACGACGAAAAAGGCAAGCCATGAAGAGGATGTCACTTTAGGCCCACCATTAGGATCGATGGCAGTGACGCTCATATTGGCAAAAAGTGACGAGATGTTAAATTTTACCATCGAGCTTGCCATATCGAGCATTGCCTGGATCGTAGCATGAACGGTTTGGTTTTGATAGTCAGATGCGGTACAGTTCGCGGGTCCGCATATTCCAAGATATACATTGCCAACACCGGCCATGCCCGTCACGGAATCTTTCTGACCGATAGATAAGGCGATGTAGGAAACATTTGGAGTGTTGACGCAGTTCGCATAGTCACCGAGATCGTTGAGATCCTTGCCCGAATATGTGAAAATAGGGAGTGTAAGGATTTTTTCGGTTTGATTCATGAAAACATAGGTGGTGATCGTCGTCACGAGGCTGTTAATGCCGGCGGCGCAGCCTTCGGCATCGGCGTGGACATGACTGAGGGTAGCAGCAGCCACTATGACGAAGAGTAGGAGAGAGATGGATGATTTCATTTTTTTGGAAAAGTTTTAATTCTTTATTTTAATCGAGTTGGAATCACTCAAATATTGCTCATTTGAGTGATGCGTAATGAGTTTAAAATGCAAATTTGGAAATAATAATCTGGTGAGATAACCGAACAAATCCTATTTTTAATCGCAGAGAGAGACAAGTAAAAAATAAAGAGTTTGAATAGTTGTTTCTTCAAGATTTTCGGGGTAGTTACATAAATCGTCAGCTAAAGACAACTTTGGAAAATGTCATAAAATACAAGCGAAGCTGTGATTTATTTAATTGCGTCTATGGAGATTTAATATGTAAATCGAATTACTTCTTATTATTTGAAGGTTTGCAAGGGCAAACTCTAAGCCTTAAAAACTATTATAGTCTACCAATATGCGGGAGAACAGAGTTATTCATAAACTGCGTTGTTGATTTAGTAAATAATAATAACAATATAAATGGAACTATTTGCCCTAAACTATTGTCGGATGTGTGATGGCATTTGAATTTGCTTATGAAATCGCTTTTTCTCAAAGTTTTGTAGCGATTTTGGTGGCAAGAGAGAGAGGGAAGGCTTTATTTTTGAAACCTAAATCAGCAATTTAAAAAAGTTTTTTTTTGGTATGTTGAATTCTTGATTAAAATGAGAGGTCTCTTTGTGTTTAGGTGGAAACTAATTTCAAAGCAGGTCTCTGCTGCCTACATTCTGAAGTTGGAAATATCATTTATATAGGCCTATAAGCAAAAGAAAATATAATGAAATTCAACCGTATTGGGATAATTGGTTCCTAAATTAGTAATTTTTGAGAATATCTAGTTTAGACTCATAAATTTTGTTTCATTTTTCCTGTAACAAGACTACAATTTTGATAATTTGTGTGATCAATCTAACTGCGCCATTTCTCAGTAGCAGTACACCTCTCCTAGTAGAACATTTGACAGTATAACCCATACAGCCTTATTTTTCATTATCTTTCTTAAGAAAATGCTAATTTTCGTTTTTATTAATCAGCCAACCTTCATATCCTTCATGCCAGAATAATACATCTATCATGAATTAATAATATCTGCTACGATTCATTTGTAGTGGGGGCTTTAATTTAGCGAATTTCGATACATTATCAGCATATCAGCATGCTAGAGAACTAGCATGAGCTGTTGAAACAAGTTTGTTGACCATAAAAGCCTTAGCAGCGATAAGCATGACCTATTTAGAAAGTGTTCAAAATTGAGAGCAAGATGTCTTTTTGGAGTTTTCTTTGAAATCTGAATAAGAAAATTATTTAGATATTTTCCATTTGAAAACCTTTTCGCTCTAAAAACTCTTTATTTTTCGCCGCTTTCTCTTAATTTGATAAATGAAGGTCGCTCAGAAACATATGTATATATATTTATTCTCTTTCCATTGCATACTTTAAGGCAGTATGTGCTACTTTTATCAATGCCATAACTGCTCTTTTTCAAACATGAATGAACTATAAAATATATCACTATAATCTTATGATAGATGATTCTTCTCAAACTCATATAAAAAAAGAGAAATAATTCCTCAATTTTTCAAGATCTTTGTGAGGCCTAAGGGAACAGAACAGTCCCTAACTCACCTATGCCTTAATCAATAGCATATCGGACTTAATCTTGAGGGTTTCAGCACCAATTGTGCTTGATTGGAGAGAAATATATTGCTTTTCCTTTTTGCTAGCGCCTTCTCTCGTTGTAGCCTCCATATTAGCGGCAGGGGCTTCAATGACCAAATAAGTTATCAGTGCCGCAAACGTGCTTACAACCGAAAAAATCGCTGTGTCCTTGATGCTGATGATGAAATTTTGATAGAACGTATGCCTCGTGCTGAACTGCCACCAAGCTATCAAAATTTCATGCACTAGGTACATTCCAAACGACAAAGTGGCCAAAGGAGCCCACAATCTAGCAGATAAAATTGATCTAATAAGTGTTTTTGCTCCAGCCAGCGTAGGAAGGACGAGTAAAGTCAACCCTATCGCGAATAAGAATCGATCGAGGGTCACGTAGGACTTATGAAGCCAGTTAGGCCATTTATTTCGATCAAGTTTGACGGGATCTATCATCCAAACCATGGCACTAAGGATCCCAATACCTATCAGCTCCAAAGCCCAGCTGAGCTTCACTGAAGCACGGATTCTCTCTAATCTTTCTTTCAGCGTCTGATCTCCTTCTTTAAAAGTCCTATAAAGAAGAGCAAGCAGCACTCCGACGAGGTAGGGAGGAGCCCTGACCAGTGGATTGCCGTACGCGTGACCCGTCCAGGCACTATTTAAGGAAATATCGAGTCCAGCGTAAACGTTATAAGCGATGGCATAGTAGAGGCCTAAGGCTAGGGATCCGGCTATCAGAGCCATTACAAGGCTAGTTCCTAATTTAGGGCTCTTCAGGTAGACCCAAACGATGAAGGGACAGGCTAGAAACATGTCGAAATCGTTTGATAGATACCAGCCCCAAGGCACGCAGACTGCAACATTTCCGTATCTGCTCTCAATAAATAGGATGTTTTTCCACCATCCACTGTCGCATCCAGCAGCTCCTTCGAGGAATTTGCCCCAGAGGGGTCCATTTCCCAAATATCCCGCGATTTTCCAATAGAACATGATTATGAAGATGTAGAGAGGTAATATTCTAAGGACTCGATGGAAGATAATTGACGCGTAGTTGATAACTCCAAATTTCATTGATTTGAGCTTCGAATACAGCACGTATGCAGCGAAAAACCCCCCAAGGAAGAAGAAAGCATCAACTGCAAAGTATCCTGCGAGAACGACATCCATAAAGGTTTGAGACATGAGGGTGACAATATCTTGATAGTTTTTCAGGTAACCCCAGTTAGTTGGGTAGCAGTGCCCTAGGATAACCCAAAGAATCGAGAAGAATCGAATTCCGTTGAAAATTAGGAGATTTGAGTCGTGTTTTGGATTCTTCTCGGGGAATAAGAGCTGCTTTAGGTTCCTTTGTATCGCCCAGCATTCAAATTTTGAAACTTCCTTCGTCTTGGCCGTAACAACAGTAGTGGAATTATCCTTGAGAGCTTGATATGAATCATTATTGTCATGGGTAGTTCCTCTGGAAGCGTCAACGTGGTCGTTTGATTGATTAGCAATAGCGGCGTTTTCTCTCCTCGTTGTCAAGGCCGTGTGTATTGATGAAGCGATAACCAGCACCACAGGAATCCCGACAATCAAAAAGGCCATAAATGAAGCCACGGTTAGCTCTGGAGTTCCATTAGGCTCCATGGCTGTGATGGTCGCAGCCGCAAACAATGAAGAGACGTTAAGACCTGAAATATTGCTTATGAGTCCCATAGCTGACTGGAGTGTGCTTTGGACGGTTGCGCTTTGAAAGTCTTGAGCAGTGCAGTCGGCTGGTCCACATAGTCCGAAGTAAAACGATGATGCAAACAGAAAAACTCCACCGATTTGCAGGTTCAGGGTGATGTATGAAGAATTCTGAGCCTTTCTACAGAGTTCGAATTCGCCGAGATCGTTGAGGTCTTTGCCTGAATAAGCGACAATGGGTAAAGAAAAAATTTTTTGAGTTTCATTCTGAAGTTGGTATGTCTTGATTGTGTTCACTATGTTATTCATGCTGGTGGAGCAGGTCTCATTAGATCCTTTGATTTGGATGAATGAGACTGCAAGCAACACCAGGAGAATACAGAAATTGCGTAGCTGCATTTTTTCAGCTCACGAGTTTACAAATTTAATTTTGTTTTTATAACTTCTGGAATTAAAACAAGCAAATAGCAATTAAAACCTGTTTTGGTTTTGGCCATCTCTAAGCAAAGCTTTGAGCGCGCATTTTCGTAGGTTTCTACAAAGAATTGCAGTAGCGGACGAGATTGTACTCGGTGGTGGCAATAGTGCTATACGTGTCATGATAGAGACTTGAAGAGGTAACAAGATAGCCATAATTAGCATATTCAGTCTCGTTTTGAGACATTATCTCGAGAGATTTGAAGTATTGCTTAGTTTCTTCGTATATTAGAGTTAATTAGAGCCGAGACTTAAATTTAAGGAGTTGATTCACATTCAAGGAGCTTATTATCAAAACTGAAAGCCATAATCAGATGATACAACGGAGAATTAGTGTTGCGCATCTCCACGTGGTGCGTTTTGGCACCGAGTGAGGTTGAAGTGGAGGCTGTCCTCCAAATGGTGATTACTTATGAGGTAACATAGTCAATAAGATAAACAGATCTAAACTTTGTGGTGGTTTGGCACCATCAGGAATAAGTACAGAAAGATTGCCTTTTACATCCCAGAGAGCTTTTGATCGTCTGGAATTTTCATTAGCTTTATTAAGACATCGAGATGTACTGCTTATTCCTCTTTATTTTAATATTCAAGTTCCAATACGAGCTGTAGCTTGCCTATTAAAAAATTTCGTCATTTTTTCGCAGGAATGACGTTTTCAACCTATCTCTTAGAAGAGTCCTCAAAGGAACTATGCTACGGAGCTTTGCTTTAAAATGCAGAGTAAAGAAATGACTCTTGTATTAGACGGATCTTCTACTTAAAAACTTAGAATTAAGCCGCATATCGCTTCTTCGCTATCGTAGTTATCCTTCTCATCCAATACCAAAAACTTTGAGCTGTTCATAACGCTGGAGAACGGTGGCTGGAATTTCTCGTTGACACCGGAAAATAAGACTCCAGATGTGATTTCTGAGGGAAATTATGAGAGTTCAGCGAAAAAAGGCAAAAAGACCAAGTCGACGACGCCGTTGTCGGGAGCTTATACGCCGGTGAGTGGGACATGCAATACTGTTCTTACGAATGAGTCTTCTTTGGTAATGTCGAAAAGGAATTCTTGT
>ENA-UOTZ01000522-UOTZ01000522.1-compost-metagenome-genome-assembly--contig:-NODE-522-length-31973-cov-4.960058_pt1 | contig 31973 bp, 15 predicted proteins | sample MGYA00238144_ERZ746983 | MGnify/ENA primary metagenome ERZ746983 (study PRJEB28759, sample SAMN06268863) | compost metagenome | isolation source: single cell | place: USA: California, Emeryville, Joint...
ATTTAAACGCAAATAGGACTGGTATTTCTGTTAGGACCATTGTCCCCTGGAAATACATAAATATTGCTTTTTCCGTATTTCGTTGAAAACATTTGAGCAAGTGTGCTAAAGTGCATATTCCTTTGTTACTGTGTATTTGGAAAGGAGATTTGAGAGGGTATTTTTAATATAATTGGAAAAATGCTGTTTGATAACCATATACATTTCTCTGATCGGATGAAGCTCGAGAGAGAACTCTCTATCCTTTGATCCATCCTGTAAAAGAATTCTTCATCATAATTGCAGTGATTCTCTCTTTATTCAACCAAGAGAGAGATGCATAATGATTCGAAAATAAGTAGGGTTTCGAATAGAATAAGATCTCTGAATTAATATATTGTCGTATCTTTTTATTATTCCAGAGAAGCGGCAAATTTTTTTCATGAACGAAAATCAGAAATACGAGAATAACGAAACAAGGGTGGCCGAAGGTGATGATGACAAGAAGGAGGACGAGAAATCTGAGGAAGAAAATTCATCACTGGAAAAACAAAACCCAACCACCATGCAGACAGAAACTCAAGAATCCAATGTTCAGGATAAAATGAGTATAGTGAAAGAGGGACAGGCCAACGCTTCTTCTGATGATTCTAATAGCAAGCAGCCCCAGCAGATTGGGGAAATGCCTTCGAAACCCGTCACGAAAGAGAATGTTGAAATCACCCAACATTCTCAAACCAACAAAGCAGAGGAGCAGAAAATAAATCCTGAGCAGTCCTCTGCATATAAAACGGAGAATAAGGGCGAACAAGTTAAAACTCTTTCCAATGACTTGAAAAGAATAACGACTGAGAAAGGTGACCAAGAAAAAACTCCGGAAGAGAGGGAAAGACCAGCAAAGCAGCGGCATGAATTCTTTAAGATCAATATGGAGAACCACTTGATCATGAGTAAAAAACACTTGAATTTCAATATGAAACTTAAATTTTCTATAATGATAGTGAAATATATACGTAACACAGCAAAAGAATTATCAGCCAAAATAGACAGAGAGCAGAAAATTGATAACGATTCTCTAAAGCTTTTTTGCAGGTTGGTGGATGCTCAAAGGCAAATTGATAGTAGCCAAATTGGTTTGCTAAGAGCCGAGAAGAAAACACGAGCAAAATAATAGCCCAATTAATGTGTGAATTTACTTTTGGTTTTTGTTTGACATTTGACACTGTTAAGAAGGTCCTTTGACTAGAATTGCTGTATCAAAAGTGCTTCAAATTTTGTATAACTGCGACAGTGAGTTAATTCCAAAATCGTCCTCTTGGTCATATTAAGCATAATCTCTAATTTTAATATACCATAGAGCAACTTGTGTGTTTACTATCTTGGTGACTTTTTCTGGTTAATCTTTCTGAAATCTATCCTTAAAGAGCTTGGAGAAGATTTTTATTCATCCCTTATCATTCACCAATTATGAATTCCGATCATAAAAATAGATATATGTATGATAAAAATAAATGCCATAACTAGTCTCATAGGAAAAAATAGGAGAGTTATGAAGAATTTAATCGCAAGTCTTAGATCAAAGAATATTTAGTTAATGGAAAACTCAATCTTTATATTAGTAGGAGTCAAAGCCGTCCCGGCCGGAAAAGGTGGTCTCACTAGCGGTGGCTTCAGAAACTTTGCAGTAAACCTTCCATCCATGATCTTATTTTTCTGGGTATTACGTTTAAATAATACCCATCCTATCAGCCTATTCTTTGAGACAGAATTGCGAGCAGAGGTTGAATTACGGGGGAAGGATGAAACAGACGCATTGGACTGAACAGACATCCTGACTATTTCATCAACACTCATCTCAGTGTCATTAGGTTGAGCGTCGTTTCTCTGCAGCAGTTGAAAAGAAACATACAAATCGCGTTTTATACTCTGGTTATCGAGGATCCATTGCAAATTCCTAGCAAACGAAGCCTCTTCGTTGAATGTGATTTCATTGCCTATGGCTTTATCAGTGAACTGATCTGGAGAGTCAGAAACACTGATACTTTTCTTTCCTGGCTGATAATATGACGTATAAAATGTGCACTTGAAGCCGTTTTCGTCTAAAATAACAATGCCTTCTTCCGTAAGTGCGCATAGTACACGTATCGGGTGCAAGGGAGAATAATCCTTGATTTTGTGAATGACAACACGAAAACCACTTTTAGGCTTGCGAGAATCTGTATCTACGATGATTCCTTCAGTGATTTGATCTTTTTTGCACGAACAATTTGCACTTCCCATACTCTTAACCTTCTGAAAATAAAATAAAATTTTTCCAATTAAAATCTATTTATTGTGAAATGATTTATTGCTCCAAGGGTTGATTTGTAATACCATGTTAACTCATTTTCTTAAAGAAATTTAGGAGAGTATCGAATTCTTGTGAAAAAAGTTCAAACGATGATGAACTAATCTGCTCCACTACGTGTTGAAATGAAAAGTTTGAAGCAAATCAAATGATCTTACATGCAGGAGTATAAATATACTTTATTATTAAGCACTTTCTAAGTTAATTCTACCACGACTAAAATTTCCTGCAAATCTGAATTCGAACTCTTATGAATGTAAATTTATGCCAAATACATCGCATTATGGAAGCAAATAATTGAGTTTGAAAACCCACCAAATAAATTTTAACCTGGCTTATTTCGACTCTGGCTCATGAAGTCTCGCTGCTTTAGCCATGCAACTAATGAGTCACGTTTTTGCCCGGTGATCTAAATTTTGACTGAAAAATTGAAACTGCCATCAATTTCTCAAAATATCGCTTTCGAATTCATTCTAATTTTTATGGATAACATTAGAACTTGTACAGAAAATTAGAACTCGACCACTCACTCAATCGGCATTATTCACTAAACAGTCAATGGTTCAAAAAAGCCTAAAAGGGCCATGAACTAATCCTTGTTCGCCCACATTACTCTTAAATTATTTCAATTCCTCTTGAGCAAGCATTGATTTTACAAATCATTGGATACTATTTCTCATCAAAATAAGGATTTGGCTCAAAGAGTTCTTCATGCTTATAGGTTGATAGTGGTGGATTGTCCTTGCTACAAACTTATTTATAGCGATGACATATTTTCAGCAATTTACCTTCCTTCGAAAGTGAAGCCTTCAAAAGCACCTTGACTATATCCATCTAATCTTCCCATAGGCGTATTATTTTTCAATGTTCGTTCTGTGAAAGTCTGAATAGGAAGAAGAATAAGAGTCGATGAGTTTTCAGAAATTTCTGTAGTTCTTCTACTGGATCAAAAAACGTCACATCTTCGTCTCCTTTGAGCTTCAGTAAAAAAGGCGGTTCCAACGGGCTTTTGTTTCAATTGAGGACTGAGCCCATTTTTAAAAATTATTTAAAGAGTTAATGAAGTTCGAATGAAATTCTACATGATGAGTGGTTATTGAAATGGAGCTTCACTACATGACTAAGACAATGTGTAAAAGACTTTGTCATCACTAGAGACAAAAGTAATTTGAGGGTATGAGTGAGTAATATGGATGCTTATTGAGATTAATATAACAATTAATTATATTAGTGTAGAACTCACACTTTTAAGTAGATTTAATTTCTTAAAATATTAAACTGCTAGGGGCTGGAAGGATTATTCCTTCACACATAAAGTTCGGCGCTTGCCGAAATTGTTTCAGTGATTAAGATCAACAAATTTTGTAAACGAAGTATGAAAATATAGGAACCCGCTTCTTTAATAATTATTTTTTCGAATAATTAGGATATGGAAATCGAATCGACTAAAGAAAAAAATAAGTATGAACCTCTTCAAACAGAAGAAGAGGAAGTTAAAATAGATGCAGAGAAACTCAAGGCCGTGAAGCTCATACAATCGAAATACCGTGAGCACTTGCAATATAAGCGAGTTCGTGCTCTGGCCCAAGAAGCAGAGTATCTCCAGAAAACCCCCGTCAAGCCTCAAGATCCTACTGAAGACAATGTGCGAGAGGTATCGCTCAAGCAGAGCTTTTACATAAAGAAGCTGCCTACAGAAGCCTGGATCAATATATTCTCTTTCGTTGCAGATTACCAACAGCTCCTTGGAATTTCTAGAACATGTAAATTATTCAATCAAATTTGCAAGATGAATATCCTCTGGCTGGAGTCACTGAGAGTCAGCATGCCTAAAGTATACCAGAAGTATGATTTTAAAGTGACGAATGTGAAAGACATTAACTGGAGAGACGTGGTGAAGGAAAAATGCCTTGTCATCAAAGCATATGCCAAGATCATCAAATCCATGCACGAGCAAAAGGATCGAGGAAATGCTTTCTTTCATCAAGCAAAATACAGTGAGGCCGCCAGCTGCTTTAAAGATGCTCTTGACTTCATGAAGAATAGCAAAAAGAATCTCGTCGATGTGAATGATGTTATCACAAAAGAACTTCAGTCAGAAGGGTTGAAAATCACAGCCATCCTCCTCTCAAACTCATCGATGGTTGAAATTAAACTTGAAAACTGGCCCAAAGCATTCTATGATGCTGTAAAAGCCAAGAAAAAATTAAAAATGATCCGAGACCTAATGGACGATCCTGAAGAGTACAAGAAAAAATTCGAGCTCCTTGAAGAAAAGGTAATCTATCGAATGAAACAAGCTTGGGTGAATTTCCCTATGATTTCATTTGTGAGATATTCAGATCAAGTCGTTGAAGGAGTTGGTGTAGGAACGATGATAGAAGCGACTGAAAACATCAGTGGTGGAATATTCAGTGGTTCAAAAGTCTTGATGGTTGATTACGACCGGAGTCACAGCATAAAAGGAGTCATTATCAACAAAACTGTGAATGTTCAAGGCTCGCGCATGAGAGTTGGAGGGCCTTGCGAAATGCACGTTAAAACGACTCTTCATAACATCCCAAATGTTCCCGGCGCGAAACAGGTTCTTGAGGGCGTATGGGTAGGAGGTGAAGTGGATTCTTATAGAGGAAATCCACAATACAAAATTAACGACTACTATGGGTATGCGGCGTGGTTTGACGGGCAATTAGACGGAGAATTAAGACATAACGACTGGAGTTGGCATAATAATGCGGCTGCTGATCAAATCTTCACAGATTACTAGCTTATTATAAGGGAACTTTGGAGAAATTTGTTGTAATTCCAGCTACTTCAATCAGATCTTGTTGTGATTGATTGTATATATCCTTATGTAAAGAAGAGTTCGAGTTTAGTCTTCCTTCGAAAGTAGCGAGAAAGAGATTATAACAGATTTGAGGTTTGACGACGAATTGTGTAACCGCGTTAAGTTATGACACTCGTGAGGTTATGGGATCTTTACTCATTGAGAATAAGTGCTCTTAGGTTTTGATCACGCCTGATTTTAGGCAAACTATGCATAGATTCGTTTGAAGAAAGCAAAATCAAAAATTGTTCTAACAAAGCGAACGGAATAAAATAGTATTTATATTTATAGTTAGATATCTTGATCAAATGATTAACATGACACCTGACCAGAGCAGAATCGATGCTATCCTGAAAGAACTTGGCCCGAAGCTAACAAATGCGTTTACAGATTTCAAGTTTCTCACTCAAGTCGGTTGCTGCTTTGAATTTCAGGCTCAATCGATCCGTACTAAAGAAAAAATATCTATCAGAATTTTAGATCGGACGCCTAATTTTTGTACAAAGAATGAGGCTTTGGATACCGCAACCACGTTGTTTATTCAGGAATTATTGCATCGATGTACAAAATTTGGAAATAAATCGGGAATTCTTACTGAAAGTTTCGAATACTCTCAAAACAAAATCGCTGTGGCGATAAAAACCGACTCTAATGTAAAAGTAATGAATCAGAGTAAAGACGTGCCAATTTCAAGTGCAAATTTGGATAAAATGATCGAAGGCGTGATTAGTGACATCAAATTCTTGCGTTCAAACTTGGAACTTGAAAATTTCAAATTACATTCGAAAAACATATTTTATAACCTGAATGCTGATGCATTTTTCTTGAATGATTGGTGCAGTCAGGTTAGCAATAGCAATCCCAAAGTAGACTTGAAGCAGAGTTTTGTTAGATTAGAAGGAGTAGTGGCAGAAGATTTGCAAGAGTTAGGTTTGATGATACTTGAAATGTGGGGGATACAAAGGAAAGAATTAGATGAATTTATGAAAACAGATGAGGGAGGAAATCAGCGCAACGAATTGTCAAAAGGGTTACTAGAAGTTTTCGATAAAATCTATTTCAATTCAGAAATAAAAAGCCTGATTATAAATTCGCTACATAAGGCGATCAGAAGATCAGATGAGCAGTTTTCGAATAAGACCTTTGGATTGACAGCTTATGGTGAGATATAGTATTTTCATTTTCTAATTTATTACTACTCTAGAGTCGAGCCGGAATAAAGTTATCTGGTGTTCCTCAGGACGAAACATAATTAATATCTTCGATGTGACGTCAAATCAAGTCGAGAAATCATTTCAAGGACCATTCATTAATGGAAGTGAGCCATTAGATATGGGAATGTATGCTTGAAATGTATTTTATTAGATTCTTATACTTACGTCGAGCATGTTCCAAATACAAGTTATTTGCTCTCTGTCCATAATAATGACCCAAAAGAAGCTCTTTTCGAGGTTATCGATTTCAGTAGTAGCCCCGCAACAAGTCTATATCTATTCGGCAAGGTTCCAGGAGGTAATTTCCTTGCTTTATTGGATTCATATCATTACTGCTTTATTAAAACATTATAGTTATTGGGAGACAAGGTATCTCTGTAAATAAGCGGAGGGGGCTAGCTGCTCTTCTTTCAGTTCAAAATATCGCTGCTTACCATCTATTCGATTGCACTAATTTACAAATCATCAAAAAAGGTGCTTGGCACAATTCACATCGAAGTATTTGACGGTCATTCCTTAAGATAGTTAGAAAATTTTTTTCAAAGGCAAGATCGAATGTGTGGATATTGATCCTGCGGGTAGAAATATTGGACAAATAGATATGAGTGGTTGCTATGTAGTAAGCAATCTAGAGACAGGCAACTCACTTTTGGAACTTGGCCACAGTGACAGTAATAATACTAGCTCGGATCCTATTTAAATTGAAACAGATAATGGGTGGAATAAGTGTAAATGGAATCCATTAGAAACGATTCCATGTACAGCTGTATTGGATTCTGGAAGGAATTTAAATCTAATTGATAACGAAAAACAGAAGAAATTGCAGCTCTTTGCTGGCCTCTCTGGTAAAATCCTCATCGGTTTAAAGACAATTTTTTTATTTTTAGAGGTTTACTGGATTGATTGGAGAAATGATGGTAATCTCATTGCATTCTCGACAATGAAAAAAATTGGAATATTTGACGTTCGCTTGAATAAGACAATAAACTGGTTCGAGGATTTCAACAGCCGTAAGTTTATATTATTAAAATGTAAAAAATTATCGGCTAGACACAAATTGGGGCGTAAAATGGAGTCCTGACGGGAGACTGCTCTGCACAGCATCTGAAAGTAGTTGTGTTGTTGACTTTGATACTGGCAAGAAAATTTGCGAGCCAAAAATAAGTAAAGAATATCTATATTTTTTGGATCAGTCACTCATCACAATTTTAGAGGCGTGGTCAGCATGCTTTCTTCAAGATTAGAATGCTGTTGAACCAAATCTTGCAATTTTCGCAAGTTATATTTTATGGGATAAGTTCAATTTGAGACATGAATGAAAGAAAGATGAATGATAAACTCTGATCAGGAGAGTGGATATTCTGTCAAAAAAAAAAGAAAAAGTATCAACTCTTCGGAAAATTAAAGAATAAGGAATCTAGTTTTCAATCAATAATATGCACAAAATTTAGAACTCAGATTTATATTATTGGTATGTGCTTGAAACAGCAACAAAAATATCCTAGTTTCTTATCTTCTGCCTGGTTTATTGCCATTTGTATGAAGAAATTGAAAATAATTTTTGAGAATATCTTAATAGCCTTGTTTCTGGTTTATCTGCTCATTTTATCATAACTCCCTCCATTTTGTGTTTGAGATAGAGGAAATTGACTGATTAGGGCTCTATATTTGAGAAATGTAGCAGTTTAAAGATTTTGTAAATTACAAAAGAGATACCAGACGCTAACCTATAAAACTGCTTCCTTTTAGATCTAAAATTTGGCGAAAAAAAGGAGTTAAAACGAGAGAAATATGCTTCTTTTCTTCTGTCTAAACAAGTTGGCTGCTGTAATCTTATCTGCCTAGAAAATGTTTACGAATATTTATTAAACTTGCAACTGCAATATTAAGTTTGTATTCCTATGTTCTGATAGCGAAGGCTATTTCTTCAACACCCGTGATCAACAAGCATTCATGATCACATTTTCAAAAACAAAAAAAGAAAAGAAAAGAAAAGTCTGCCATGTCTTATCTTAACTTTGGTTTTCTGGATAGTTCTATTGTGGTAAAATATATATAAAGAATAAAGAATTTTTCTTTTTCAATTTTCATTTTTCAAAAAGAATTTCGCAAAGAGCTGAAAATGTTCCATATCCTTTCGAAAACAACAAGAATTTGTCATTAATTTACTGAGATTCTCCGAAAAATTCGATACCAGTACTACCATCAGCTTATCGATGAGAGGCCGCGCAATCATCGATAGAACAAACAGAATTATTGCACATTTTCGCGCAGACTACGCAATGCTGACAAAGTGTTTTAAATCATTTAAGCAGCCTCTCTATAGCCTATACGGACGAAGTTTTTGTGTTACCATTGAGCCGAAACATTATGAAATTGTCATCTCTGGTAAACATTCATACATCATTACATCAGGGTTAAATAAATTTTTTTATAGGTGGAGGGGTTATCGGAGCAGCGCTTGCGTTGAACCTGAGCAAAACAGGACATTTCAACACCATCGATAGAAAAATCCTGTTGCTCGACCAATCAGATAATCAAAAACTTTCGGACTATCATAAACACGCAAAAGGTATCGCTCCTGACCAACGCGTATATTCCGTCAACCCTTCATCGAAGGCGCTGCTTGAATCGCTTGGAGTATGGAAAGAACTAGAACCGAAGCGGATTGCTCCTATCGAACATCTGCAGATATGGGAATCAAGCGGTACTTCTTACATGCGCTGGAATGAAGATGCTAGTGAGCCTCTCGGATTTGTTGTCGAAGACAAGCACCTTCTCGCTGCTTTGCATAAATGTCTTGAGGCAGATGGAGTTGTGCAGCGAGAATTCTCAACCAAAATTACCAGGCTAAACACCAAAGACACTACTTATGCAAGCGGAACACTTAACGATGAGGTAAACTTTACGGCTCATCTCGTTGTTGGCTGTGATATGGATTCGTTTGTTCACAGAGCGATGAATATTCCTATCGAAGAAAAAGAAAGCGATTATTACAAAATTGCTTGCACTGTAAAAGCTGAGAACAAGAATGATCGCACGGTCTGGCAAAGATTTATGGAAGCTGGCCCAATCGCGATCCTTCCCTGCTGGGATGGCTATAGCTCAGCTATTTGGAGTTGTGATAAGGAACTTCATAAATACCTAATGGGACTTGAACCTGCAACGTTTATTGATGAGCTTAATCATAACTTGACGAAAAAATCAAAGCATGAAACAATAAACGTCTCGTTGGGAGGAGGTGAAAAGTTCGCTTCGCCACCAAAAATTCTCGAAGCAGTGAATGAGAGAATCTCATACCCAGTGACAAAACACCAGATGGAGAGATATATAGCTCACAGACTGGCATTGCTTGGAGAAGCAGCCCATTCTGTTCATCCTCTAGCGGGGCAATCGTTAAATCTAGGTCTGATGGACGTGGAGGTTCTAACACATGTACTCAATGAGCAGCTACATGAGAAGAAAGATATTGGCGAGGAGACTCATCTGAAGGAATATGAGACGAAAGCGAAGCTTTATAATTACCTTATGATGGGAGGTATTGAGTTGATTATGAAGGGATACGAGAATGAATTGCTTCCTTTCGTTCAAGCAAGGAATTTTGCTTTGAGCGCGCTCAACAATCTAGGATTTGCGAAGAAAGCTTTCAATGAGATCGCTAATGGGAAATTATACAGAGACATGATTGTGAATAGCAGTAATGAAGAGTTCTGGAAAGGAATGAAAGTCTTCCGAAACCTTATCAAAGATGATAAATTCCCTCAGATATTTGGCGGCGAGAGCAAATAGTTTTTATAATGGCTTTGAACTTTTACTACAAGAAATAATCATCAGAATTCTAATAATTATTGGTGTTTGTAACTATCTATAATTAATATTTGTGCCCATCAAATGAATTTCGATAATTTCAATATAATTACACCAATCTTGCAGACTAATTTACCTTGAGGACTTTAATATCAGCATTAAACGCTATGAATAACCTTTCTGCCATACATAAAGCCGAACACTTGGGAACTCCGCAGGTTAATAATTTTGAGAAAATCATATAATAGATAACAAAAGCAGAGTTTAAACCTCATAGAAAGATGTCAGATGAAGTAAGTTATTCGCTTGACAAAAATCGTACTTAATGGTGAATACTTAACAACCCAAGCCACAACAAATTTGTCAGGCATCATCATCATTTGAAGGAGTGTGATGTAAATATTTCGAATGATGGATCACACTTGCGCTTTTGCCACTCATTGAACTGTCTCCATAGGAGGAAGGCGCGATGGCTCTGCTTTGGGCGCGTCTAAATAATGCGGCACTAAGCTCACCTTCCGACGAATTAGAATGCACTGATGATGATAGAATGGCAGAATTTTGAGACTTTCTTCTCTTAAGACATCTTTTATCAGTTTTGCAAAACTTGCTCTTGTAACCGCTTATTACCGCGTGGGACAATCCGAATACAACAGCGTTAATGAACCCTTGCGCTTGTACAAATATTTCCAATAGTTTTGCAAAATCCTGGGATAAAATGGAAATTTGTCCCATCTGAATACAAAAATCATTTACGATTTTTGGCACCCAAAACACAACGAGGAGGAGAGGGTACAACAATATTTTGAACACATACCAATCTCGGTTTTCTTTGAGAAGTTTCATCATGCTAATCACAGAAGCGATGGAATAGTAAATGCATGCGATAGTAGCTCCCATATAAAAGAAGTCATTAAAGACCATAAAACTGACGTCGAACTCTCCTATAAACATCTCATGAAAGCAAAGACCTCTGACGTCATCGTATTGCACAAAGTTCGTGAATGCAGCACCGACTGTCGCTGGAATTGGTAAGGTCATTGAAAGTAATAAGTAGAGTTTGAATTTATTTCGTAACGCGTACTCGTCAAGCTCATCTATATACACCTTAAGTGCGTGACTGAAGCAAGCTGCCCAGCAAAAGGAGCAAACAACACCATAATGAGCAATTAGTATCATTGTAATGCATCTTCCTTCGTTGATGCCAGGCAAAACCGAGAGCAACAGAACAGGGACAGCAAAAATGGTATCTGCTATTGAAATCCATAATATCATCCGAGTAAGTGGTTGCTTGGAGAGTTTTAAATAATAGATTGTGAAAAAGATAAATGTGATTCCAATCATGCTGAGATAAACACCGAGACTGAACCATGAGTGCTCGCGGGTGGCGAATGGTATCGTTATTGTGCTCATTGCTATTTAGCTACTTTCTCGATAGTTTTTCTTTCAAGTTGCTACCTGATTCAAGACTTTGGCTGATCTTAATTGATAAAAAGCCCAACTAAAATCTCTGCAATGTGAAATGAAAATGAGTAAATTTTCAAGCTCATCTACAAATAAATTTACTGGAACGATACATAGAGAAAAAGAGAGATCATATTACTGAACTGAGTTGAGAAAAGCAAAATCTATGGGAATGGAATTAACTTAGTTCTACTCTAAGATAATTCCAATTTCCAATGAATATCGTCTCATTGGATTATAACAGTAAGGTTTTTTTGTGGAAAAAAAAAAATGAAGAGCTTTAATGACTTCAAAATGCTTGTATCAGTCTAAACATGTATCGATGTAAATATTACTGATGATGTAAATAAAGTCCATTTCGGAGATTTACTTCTTGAATAATATACAAGAGAAAATAAATATAAGTTAAGAAGAAGGATATGCTAGTGTTTTTAAGTTCAGATAATTTTGAGTGCTTGGTGGAAAGTTTTCTTCTCATATTCTTCAATGTTTGATTATGGCCCTTTTTAATGGAAATCTTTGTAGACCTATTTTGAAACCTGTATGAAAATCCCATCTGCCACCCTCATACTCTGATAGACACTCAGCACTCTCAGCGATACCAAAAGGTTAGTAGATATATATAGCATAGGAAGTAAAATATCGATTTCAGTTAGTAATTTCTCAATTTGCATTGTGCTTTGTAAAATCACTCCCTTCAGCAAATGGCCCGAAAAAGAAGCACTAGTAACCCGCAAGACTTAATTTTTCTTTGTCTTTTTCAATGACTCCTGTTTCAGGGAGATGTTAAAACTGATTCGATTTAAGGAATCAATTCATACGTGGAAAAATTTGTTTTCATAATCAGAATCGTCAATAAACTTTCCTGGGGTGGCTGTGCTCTCAAAAGTTGTTGAGGCTAAGATTTTCTTCACACTGAAGTCCCTATTGAGGCATAATATCTTCAAATTCCAATAATGCGTCCACACACACACATGGTTTGATCTCTGACCTCTGGGGATAAAGGCACCTGCCTTACCGATCTCATTGTTCACACATGCCAATTCTCGTTCCTCTTTCTCAAGTAGATGCATCCAACATGGAGAGGTCGCCTCTTTCGATTAATTCTCTAGTAATTTTTCAGTATGAAATTGATGGCTTATAACTAGTTTTTAAATCTTTTATAACAATACTCCATGACTAGATTTTAAATATTTATAGGCGCCTTTTGTATCAAAAAATTAAAGGTATTTACTTCCAAAAACTTGATTCAAATGGTAACCAAAAGCAACTCAAGATCATATAAAAAAATTGGAAACTATATATATGGATTGGACCAGCAGCCACTCGGGACAGGCTCCTTTGGGTCGGTCTTCAAAGGTTGCGAATTGAGCGATCGAAAGAAAGCCGTAGCCATCAAGATGATTAATAAAGAGACTTTTGAAAAGAAAAGGGATTTCTTCTTAAGGGAGGTGGAAGTCCTGAGCAGCATCAAAGGAGAGCATCTTCTGGAGCTCAAGTTTGCTGCCCAATCAACCACTGGAAACATATACATCATTACAAACTATTGCAATGGTGGAAATCTCGCAGATCTAATGGAATCCAACGGGGGAAAACTTGATTTAGAAACATCCCTGAGAATTCTCTCTGAGGTCGCTCAAGCTTTCTTAGAAATCGAAAGTCTCGATCTGAGAGATATTGATGGAAAGAAGAAAACAGTCATCCATCGTGATATCAAACCTGAAAACATTCTTTTCCAAGATGGAAGAGCTATTCTAGCAGATTATGGGTTCGCAAAATTTGTTTATGAAGAGACAAAAGAGAATTCGATGGTTCATACGAAACTCGGAACGCCATACTACATGTCTCCACAGCAGTTAAAGCTGCTCCCCTACTCCTATAAGTGTGATGTGTGGGCAATGGGAGTTGTAACTTACCAAATGATCTTTGGCAATCGTCCATGGGATGGCTCAACTCTTTATCAACTGGTGTGCAATATAGAAACCAAGCGGATTAGTTTCCCAGAAACGATCCCTGAACCGGTTCAAGATCTTTTAAAAAGTATGCTGCACTTAGAAGAATCAAATCGTTCAGACTGGAAGGACATACTAAAGCACGAAGCTTTGAAGGGATTTAAAGACAAATTAGATGAAAAACGAGATGATTAATTAATACCATATGACGCTCTGTGATGTGACTTGGCACAACAAGCATCCTAAGAACACAAAATAGATATTATCTGTTCTCTAAAATTCTCGTATGAATTGTTTTTTCAATTAAGACTTTCCCCTTGTTCAAGCTAGTTGAGACACACCCTATCTTGCCTCGAGTTGTCTACATAAGATATTGGGAAAAAAATTAAATCTATCAATCGATATATAAAAAGCTCTTTGATTTTTATTGATTACAACAAGATTTGAAGAAGAAAAATTAGCTACCTACTCAAAAATCTAAACTCCGAGCTTTAAGAAATTGAAGGCTTTCAAGAGCATCACAGCTAATTAACATCAAAATCATTTCATTAATTCAAGTACGCTTATCAGTTGTGCTTGGGCTATCATGAGCTCTGAAAGTTTCACATGTAGTCTCTAAATACTTTATAAAACAAAATGAACACCTAATGAACAAAAAGCAGATATCCTCTCTAAACACTAAGAGATTACCAAAAGAAGAAAATGATGATGTTCAAAAGTGGCTCTTCTGACTGAAGAAATTTAAAGTTAATCTAAACAAATAGGATCAGAAAATATCCCTTTTTTATGTTTCACATTATTGACATTCAAGAAAATGTCTCCTTCTGTTTTCTTGCCACTCAGATCTAAAGAAGTCCCTGGGCTTTCATGTGATCTCACTTCGGTTGTAGTCATAGAAATGTCTCTCACGACCTCAGATTCGTATTTTTTCTTTTTAAGTTTCTCTTTCTCGTCACGATTTAACTGTATCGGCTCCTTGCTCTTAGAGATAGTTTTCCTCAATATTTGCTCGGAATCAGACTTTTTCTCCTTTGATTTTTTCGTTTTAAAGTAACGCTGAAAGAGTTTTACAAGCTTTTTCTTTGTAGTTAGAGAATGATTTTTGTTTTGTTTCATGGCCATTGCGTTGCTGGCAGCAAAGTCATCAAACTTCAGGAGAATACAGTCTTTGTCGCTATATTTGAGCAAATCATTCAGATTTTGCTCAGCCTCAGAAAAAATTAGTTCTAACTCGTTCTTTCCATTCAGTTGTTGCTGCATCACTAAATGATTTCCTTCTTTTCTGGGCATTTCTTCTTGAGTCTTGTTACTTGGACTCCCTTCCACTTCGATTGGCATTACTTCTAGGCGACGATCCAAAGCTTCTTTTTCTATTTCATACTGTAGATGTTCGGTATTCTGTATGTTCGAAAACTTATCTTGAGAAGGTCGCAAATCGTTTTTGCCTTTAGTATTATGATTTTCTTGAATAATTTCAACACCTGAAAGAATTTCGATGTCCATGACTGAGCTTGTGTCGCTCTTCAACTTTCCTTGTTTAGATGTTAGTTCTAAACCTATCTGTTGCTTGTCTTGTGCTTGTTGCTCACCTTGATGATTGGTATTTGCCAACAAATTGTCACAAACCATGCCTGATGTATCTTGCTGATTTGGGTTGACTTTAGTGACATATTCTGTCTCAGAGCGATTGTAATTTGTATATAAAATTTCCTCAGGTGTTGAGTGAGCCATATTGGATTTCAGTGGTTCCACCAAGCCTATTCTCTCATTCCTTTTGGATTCATTTAGATCTTCCTTTGAAATTTCACCTTCCGAGTCATCTAACACGATAGTAACAGTCTGCTCAGGTTTTTTGCTTGAAATTGTGCGATTTTCTGCGATTGGAACTCTTTCCTTTTTGTCTTTCAGTCTTTTTTGGAGCTCCTTCTCCTTTCCTGTGAATGTATACTCGCCATCACTAGTAAACGTTACTTCTGGGAATTCCGAATTCAGAACACCCAACTCCTCAGCTGTTTGCAATATCTCTTGGAAATACGTGTCGACGACAATATCGAATGCTTTTATCTTACAAATTGGACATTGCCATTTTCTTTGAGGATTTTTGTGCCAGACATTCACAAAATTTTCAAGGGAGAAACAGTTTGCGTGCTTACAATATTTCCCTTTTGCTGGAGTTTGGAGAGGTTGCATATCCAAAACACATGTTAGCGCATAACCAAGTTTGTCAATTTCTATTCCACTGTTTTTGAACTGATCAATAACTCTCTTTTTGCAATCCTCGATTTCTCGCTTATTATTCTGCTTTATTTTGGTTATTAACTCTTCAGGTTGGAGCTTTTTCACAACGAAAATTCCTATGAAGTAGGTTTCTGTGTCTGGAGATTTTTGACTGTGCTGACCTGGATAGTACTTGATGTAGAGGTTATTCATCCCCAAATTGACACGTTGAGTAAAATATTTTTCATCTCTGCGTTTTTTAAGAGATGAATTTGACGCTAAAGGCTTCAGCTCAAATTCTTTTCGACCATTTAAATGAAGCTCTCCTTGATAAGGCCACGTCGGCTCGATACTCTTTTCTTCTAATCTCATACAACGTATTTCCAGCCCGATGTTTTCATTAGTCAATATCATCTGGTACATATCTTTGGGTATAAAAACTTCGATACTGGTATTGTTTAGCTTGAGAGGGCATTTCAATACACTCAAGATCTCATGCAATGGATCAGAACGCTTCAATAAGCAATCAATACATTCGTAGATCTTTGCTTCTTCAATTCCATATTTTATTTTGGCGCAGGCTGTATGGACTTTTCTTCTACAACAACTGTTAATGCAAGTTAGAACCCCATCAGACTCGGATTGAATCTCAATGCCACAGAGACATGATTTCGAATCTAATGACTTGGCTTGGGTCACAAGAAGATTATTATTCGTTGATGGGATCATTCCAGGCTTCGAGTATGAGACAAAATTACCCATAGGAGGATAAAAGTCTTTTTGGACTGGTACAAACGTTGGTTGGTTGGCCGCAGAAGCAATGAAATTGTGAGTACGGGCAGCTATTTGAAACTGTAGGAAAATAGCGTGAAGGTGAGAGTTAGTAAGAACGTAATTTAGATCTTGGCTTGTTGATTGAGAGCTAAAAGGAAACCCATTGAGAGATTTGGTGATTATTTGATAGAGAGCTTTTGAAATGGCATCGATAATTTCATCTTTTTTTTTATTGTGATTGGCAATCTTCATAAACGTCGCAATTGTTTTGATTTCTGGAAGGTATAATTTCGACAACTCACCACGAGTGAGGCTGCCTATGAGTAAATCCATTTGCTTTTTTGACGTTTTAAATTGTATTTTAATTTAAGATTGCTTAATATGTTAAATAACCAATTTTTTTCAGCATCGGACTCAATTTTTGCAGATTCGCAACGTGAGTCAGTTTTTCAGTGAATGAGTGCTTGCTTGTCGGTTGAACGCACCAAATTGCGCGATGATCCGTGTTTTTTCAAGAGTTTTTGAGCCGCCTTTTCTAAAATAACAGCTCGATAAAAGCGGGAAAAGATATTACTTTCAAATTTCGAGCCTAAATTAGGATACTTAAACTAAGGTATCTTGCTCTTATTTAATCTGCGTATGAAGAACCTGTCTGTATCTTGACCTTTCTTGTGCAGAGCAAGGAAGCTGATAACCTTTGTAAGTGAGAACTCCTTAGTGGATGTCCAAGACCCATTGGTTCTAAAGGTTGCTGCTCGGCCAAAAATTTGTCTGATTTTGGTGGGATAGAGATTGCCGCTAAATTTAGGAGCCTAAAAAATAAGTAACTAACTAAATGTATGTAGGAGATTTGTAAAATTCAAACCTTGCTACTTAAATCTGAATATAGTGGTTCCAGTTCAACAGCACATCATCGCGTTCGAATGAGTGATAAGGACAACTGTGTAAGGGCTGAAATTTAATTTTGAAAATTTATGAGTGACATGAGCGAATATCTGTTCATAATTCCTACCTAGTATATACATCAGAAGCGTCGACGTTATTTGAAACTTTTTTTTTTGATCGAACAAAAAATCCAAAATTGAATATTTTCTTTGAAATTCGAAAACATTATTGAACTGGCTGAATTCATAAACCTCTGGAATACAAGAATTAAAACATTATGAAAAGTAGGTAAAAATATTCGCTATGAATGTAAACAACGCATGCTGCGAGTTCACTCATCTAACTGGAACGACAATAATATTGGGGTATGTTTATCTATTTTGAGTGCAGTCTCGCTTATTTGAGGTGTATGAAAATGTGTGTGACGTTCTTAGTATCTTATTCATTGCTCAACTTTTTGTTTGTTGGATATTTAATCTCCTCTTCCTACAGAAATTCTGATTTCAGTGGGAACCTGTATTGAGATATTTTGGATGCAACACTCCGAAACTGACTCATGACAACTACATCTCTCTCAGTTTCTGGATAATTTATTTGTCTAGTTTCGAGTTTTATTGTTCTATTGCTATTTTCTCCGATGATGAACCAAAATTTGTTCAATAGAAACAAATTTTCCTATGGGACAATTCATTAAAATGGTGTCTCACATTCGAAGACAGAGCTCTCCATTAGTGGCTCATAACAGCCGTCCGTACTCTGTAGCAGACGCCAGCTTGTTGGTATTCATTTACTGAACTTTGCTTTGAGAGTATTCTGACCACGGTTAGTTAGACTTCAGAAACTCCAGAAATAACGCGTCTAGAATCGAAATCTTGAGATTAAATCATTATCATTTAATTTCATGAGCGATTAAACTGATTTAGAACTCTGTGGAGTACCAAGGAAACTCAAATAAAAATTTCAAATTTTAGATGCTCGAAAACGGTAGTTGATCAGCACTTACTTAGCATGCTTAATCCTCAATAATTTAATTTAAAGGCTAGGATCAGACACCTGGTCAATTAGGAATGTTTTTAAGTAATATTGCTACCTAGCAACTAAGCATGATTCTCTTGACTTTGCTTCTCTGTTCGAATTTCATTTCCTTTATTAAATGTATTTTTTCGTTTAATCTAAGAAAAATCGAGATCCAAGCAAACTACCAAAAATTGCTTTTTTGGTGCCAATAGTATATTTATTTTCGGCAACCACGGAAAAGTTGGAAGTTGAGAGACGCCTTTGACTACCTTTACAAACCTTGTGACCTTTGGAATCTTGCCTTCATAGTAGTTTCTCAATAGAATTCAAGTCTGAAAGTATATACCCTCATTTAACAATAGTAAAATTAGTACTAAATGTCCTCCTCTCTTAACAGAGCCGGCACATTGCCTTGAGTTTGTATTCAAACAGCAAGAGATGCGCAATCATGTTTCTAGGCTATTATAAATTTATTCAAGTTTAGAATAATGTTACCAAGCATGATCACGGTTGAGAATAACAAACCGATTAGACTTTCTAATGAAATTTAATAATCATTCTCATGAATTAATCTCGAACTTATTGATGCTACCAGTGTTTTTTTAAATGCTGAAAAAATCTATTCGATCGATTCAGAGTTAACTCAAATAACTAAAGTTAGAATACGTCTGCGTATTTTTAGTTCGTATATTAGAATACCAAATGGAAAAATCTTACACTCCGACTCTGAAACTTTCTAAAAGCAATTCCCAAAAAAGACAGTCTCCCACTTTTAAAAAGAGGTCTTCCGAGAAGCAAGGTACCCTTGGTTCATTGGAGAGGAGTAGAGAAGCTCGCATTGAAACGGAAATCCGTTCTCAGGCAAAATTTGAGGAAACCAAACTTGTCTCGAAAAAGAGTCTGAATGACATTAGAGAAACCAGCTTGAATTTAAATATTGTCACTCATCCAGCTGTGACTACAAGGATGACATTAGACACCAAGCAGCAGTCGCATACAGAGGTGACTCTGACAGACGAGATGCTGGCCCAGCAAGCCACCTCAAAGACCAAACCTCCGGTTAGGAGACAGCAGCAACTAGAAGCTCTTAATACTCTTATTGGAATAAAAGACATAGAGCCCCGCTTGACAAATGAAATTGCTGGAAAGGCAGTGGAAGAGAAAAAACATAAGAGAAGAGGAAGGGATATATTGGTGATTGTTTGCTGCTTCCCTTGCTGGCTTTTGTGGTTTATTGCCAGCAAATGTATAAAAAGGAAAAAGAACGAAGAAGATGATGAGGAAACTCAGGAGGAGATGGTTTGTGTCTGCGGATGCACGATTTGCGCTTGTGCGGCAACAAGCTGTCTCCCTCAACTTTTTTCCTCTTAATGACAATGAGCAAAATGCCTGATATTTGAATGAAAATATCTATCTGACAGGCGATGATATCCAAAGTGTTTAATTCAAAAAACCTTTCTAATCACATCCGCCATCTTTCAGGTGGACTAATTATATGGTATCAAGCTTTGCTGTTATTCATAATTCACATATTCGAAAGAGTAATGTTCATTCGCTTCATAATTTATAAAAATTCAAGCCAAGCAATGATCAAAATTGAATTGAAAATATCTCAAAATAAACTTTAAAATCGATATTATTACATGTTTAAAATTAAGAAAGAAACAATTTTTTCATTCTTTCTGAAATTCCACCTCCAGTATAAATTTTTTAATTCCTCGACCAAAATATCATTTATTTCTCTTCTCGTTTCTAGAGTTCAAATAAAACTGTTCGTAATTATTTCAGTTATGGCTGAACTTCAAAATTTGGACATCGAAATCGCATTTATAATCTGAACATTGGATATTAGTCATGTTATATTTAACTAATCTGATAGCACATCTTCTACAATCTAATTTCGATCGAAAAGATAAAATTTCAGAATCTTCTTGATATCTAAGAACATTCATCGATGAAAATCTACCCGTCTCATCTTCAATTTTTCGCAGAACAAATCGAATCCCTCACCAGCTAAAGTATATATGCTCATTATTTTATTCATAGGTTCTTAAGAGTCGCAGAAACATAGATTTGATCTCATTGCTTATATGAAAGCTAGAATCGAAATGAATCTGAAATGTGTTATTTCTGATATGAACTGTTGAATTCAACTCCAATAATTCTAATAGTTTTTTTCTTGTTCTCAGAAAGCGGTATACTTGCTAAGGCTTTATGGTCAAGAATTTCTTTCCAGTCTGGACGGTCATCTTCCTTTTCAGCAAGCATGCTTTTCAGCAAATCTTGAACCTCTTGAGGAATTTCTTTGGGAAAGGTAAGAGCTTTCGATCTGATATTTGAGCGAATGAGAAATTTATTTTCACCACTCCAAGGACGAGTTCCAAAAATTAATTCGTATGTTACTATTCCCATAGACCATACATCGCATTTAAATGAATAGTCTTCACCAACAAGCAGCTGCGGAGACATGTAAGCGGGGGTTCCCAACTTCGTATGATCATCCTTTGCAGTTTTATTCGCTGCATTAATAAATTTTGCGTAACCAAAATCTGCTAACACAGCAACTCCTTCCCGAAGCAAAATATTTGCAGGTTTAATGTCCCTATGCATTATAGTTAACAAATTTCCATCTGATCCTATGAGCTTCAACGATTCCGTTTCATAGAACGCCATAGCGATCTGTTTAAGCACGACAAGTGCTTTCTCGACTGTAATTCCTTCTTTTAACATTATTCTTTCAAGATTACCATCTTTGCAATATTCGGTAACAATATATAAATTTCCATCAATATTGAGAGCTTCTTTGCATTCGAGGATGTTCCTACCTCTAATTTCTTTCAATATGTCTGCTTCTCGCTGTATAAATTCAAGCTCTGTCTTGTTGGCCTCCAAAGTGCTTTTCTTGATCAACTTTATTGCCACTAAGTTATTTGAATTAGCGGTTTCGAATCCTTTGAAAACCGTGCCACACATGCCACTACCGAGCGCTGGACAATTCGGATCGAATTGATACTTCCCAACATATACTGGTTCGGTCTTTTCTTTTTCAACCATGACAAAATATTTCTGATTCAAAATTTATTTGAGCTAGACTTGATCGAAATCCAAGATACTTTGGAGAGTTAAAGCTTAATAAAATCGGTTGATAGCTGTATTTCTTCTCCTCCTCTAAAATTTCCTCGAAACATTGGCGACAAAAAAAACCCTTAGAGCATATTCTTAACAAATAGAGGTGGTAGATTATTGGCTATTTTTTCAGATCGATTTAAAGTAAAATTTCTGTGAAGCTTATCTTCTTATTTTTCAAGGGAATAGATTGATTTCCTCTGGACTGAGCAATGCGAATCTCAACAATTTGTTATAAGAGTTGTGTTTAATTTTCTTAGTGCTTAGGATTAGCAGAAGATGTTATATAGTCATGAGCCAAAATGGATTTCATGCTTTCACCTTGGTTGCTGAGCCTTGATATCGTTTTATGCAATTTGCCTGGAGCAGAATTCTGCGAAATGGTTTCTTTGTAATATAGTTCCCTTTAGTAAATTCAAGCATGTGTTTCAGGAAAAAACAAAAACTAAATTACTTGGCGATTTTCGAGTATCTTGGAGGAGATTCGTCTTTTCCACGAGTAGCAGGAAGGTAATGTTTTTTGAGATTGAAAATATGGCTTTCATAGTGAGGAGTGTATTCCTGCAAAATCGGCGATATTAGATGAAAAAATGGGGAGAATGAAAAGATACCTCCCGAATTCGGCTTGGAGATTTGGGTTCGTCGCCAGTGACTATTGGATCTCGGGTAGCTTGAAGATTTATGTGTGTTGGAGACTTTAGTTGGCGCCTATATGACTCGTCGCTTGCCTTTGATGGCTGAGGTTCAATTTTTCTGTGGGAACATGAATGAGTGTTAGAAGTTGGTAGGGACAAAATAAAAAACCTTCTGCTAGGCTTGAACCCATGCTCGACAGGAGGATTGATTTGAGGGTTAAACATACCACGATTCTTAGATTTCATCTTAGAAGGAAAATTAAGCTACTACTTGAGGAGCAGCAAGGTTACCAGCTCGGTTTCACGTGAAGCAGACTCCATTGCAAGCAACATCTCTTGTCTTTTTTTATTTCTCTCCTATGAATGCCGAAAATAGAGTGAATCAGGTCTGACATAGGAGGATACTTGGATTTGTTTCTCTCTTGCCTCAACTGCCGCCAATAATTCTGTGGTGTCTCGTGCGCTAAAGCTGCCGCTTTTCAATTTGGAGCATATAAGCAAGAAAATTCAGAATGATGGTCTACTGTTTTTTTTGTGGTGCATCAATCCTCTTCATGATTTCTTTGTCAGCCTGGAGAGCTTGACTTGGCGTGTTTTTATTTGAGAATGGATAAAGTCTGGTGGTATTTCTGAGCGGATTATTTTGAGGGCTCATCTTGCTCAAGATTGAGCTTCTGTAAAAGTTGTCAGCAGTCTTTATCATTTGAAGAGGTTAATGAAAATATGCTGGTTCATGTTTACATTTGTTTTGCTCATAGTTAAATGGTCAGCTTCTTTGTATCTTGAAGGCCAGCTCGAATTGACTCAATAACCAAGCTCAAAGGATTTAATTTAATAAACCTTAGTTTGGCTCTTTTTTTTATTGATAAAATCGAAAAATCTCTTGAAAATAGATGTGGCAGTTAGATTGCGATAAGCGAAAAATAAAGTAGTAAACGAGTCGGGTTTTTTGATTAGAGGAGATGTGCAATTAAAACTCTCAGAATTTGATTCGACAATGTGTTTAGAGTTGTTTGTCTGCTTGACCGTTAATTATAATACCTTAAGACTGAGGTCTGAGATTTGAGTCATAGATCAAAGGCATTGATGGAAATAACGAGAAGCTGAGTTTGACATTGGTTCTAATCTTTAAATTTAAGAAAAATTTTGTTAGGAAATTAGAATTAACATCTTTTCTGCTATTCATAAGACAACTCTGATTGTGTCTTTCTGTTTTCGGAATACTGAAAATGAGAATAGGCTCTAATAGGATTACAATTGTCTTTTGACAGAATTAACTCCAGCAACTTAAATGATTCTCTCTTCTTTCTCCATGAATTGATTTTGTTTTGAAATTTTATTTTGACTTGCTGTTAACACCGTGCATCATGAACAGAGTCAACTCGGATAGCAGTAAATCTCCATTGTAAATCTCATTGAGAAAAAGAAAACTGAAATATTTCTTAGACAAGTAAGTATATCTTTTGATGGTATTTTCATTTGAAAACGTAGAAGACATGGAAACTTGATTACAAATATCGGGAAGAAATGGAATTTTTTAAAAAATAAGCTATTTGAATTGATTGTCAGATATGTCTTTGGAAATTTCGTTTTGTTGCTCTCCGCTTCGATGATTTTTCTGCAAATTCAAAGTTTTTCGGTATAATTTTACTAAAACCTTGCCTTTCTAACATGTATAAACTTTATTTTCATGGTACAAAGGAGCTTACTTTTAAAGAAATTTATGAACTAACTTACTGCGAGTTTTTTTTGTGTTTATCGAAAAAAATTTACTACTCTTTTAAAGAAGACACTCTCTATCATTTCTATGGCGCTTTAATCTAAAGATATTTCAAAAGGAAGCTTGACTTCAAATTGAATATCGAAAGGACCAACCTTGCATTAGCGCCTACATTTATTTGAGAATAGTCATATAAAACAAGTGAATCTTCAGGCAAGGATATTCATTCGTGACCGTTTAAAGGCTCAACCTTAAACTATTCTCAAACAGTTAATCAGAATTAGAAATTAGATTTGGAAGCTTGTTTCGGCTAAGCAATTTCTCTTTCAATTTACAGAGATGAGGTCAACAATGAGGCGGTTGGTGACCTGAATAGAGCTGATTCAACTGTTTTGGTGTCAGGATTTTCATTGTTCTTCAAATTATAGAATTGGTCGACCACAAAATCATAACCTGCTGTTACTGACAAACACTTGACTTGCTGATAATTTCTGTTGTCCTGTATTCGTTTGAAGTACCCAAACACTCGAGAATTTTACAATAAGATGTCAGTTTTCAAGGGTAATCATGAGCTCCCTCTTATAGGTTTCTCCTATCTTCGTTGATTAGAGCGGATCGTGATGTTTTCTTTTAGAAGGCAGTTAATTTCCCACATTATTTTAGGCTGAAACTAATTCATGTTTACCAATCAGTAATCGTCTTTTCAGGCAAGTACTGATTTCTGTAAAATAATTAGTTTAGCGAATATAAAACCTCGAGCTTAATAATAATAACATTATATATTTGTTGTGACTGATTAATACCGAAAATGGCAAACTGTCCTGAAAAGATAGATACATTGAGTGAAAACTTAGACGAAGTTGACGATATCTCGTCCAGCGTTCCATCCGATTTCATCCCCGATGTTGAAAAATCCAGCTCAAGAAGGACAAAATACCGAGTGATAACACAAGAAAAAAGACTTGATTTGATCAATTTGATTGAAATCGATGGCCTCTCAATCTCAAAAGTAAAAAAGAATCTTGTTGCTTAAGAAGAACTAAAATTTTGACTTCGTAACTAGGCTGCAAAACGTCTCGGAATCAAATATTCAACAGCAAAAACTATCTATACAATCTATCAAAACGAAGGAAGGATAGAGTCGAAACTAAGAAGGGGCGTTGGGAAGAAAAAAAAGAGTTCAAAGATGATCCAAAAGGGGCAAAGCGGACCACACTTCACTGCTCTGCAAAATCAATTTGGATCTAAAGTACTTCCATTCAATTTTTTGCATTTACTAATTATCCAAATAGGTTGATTCTACGAAAATGATTTGCAGAATTCGTGATCTCACTCAGAACCATGAAAATGTAGTAGAACCTTCTTTGTCCAAGAGTATATTAATTCGAGAAAAGGCTGACCTAAATTAAACTGATTAGGAGTGAAAATTGAGGAACTAGATACGACAGAGAAAACTAGTAGCTCTCCCAGGGCATTCAAAAGTGAGGAGCCTCGAAAAGTATCCAAGGGGAAAATCACTGAGCAACAGCCCAAAATTCAAAACTACCTGCCTTTGCTTACATTTTTGGAGGTACTCCGTGAAAGAGAAGCGATTTTAGCATATCTCACCCGCCTTGCTTCGATGTGCCATCATACTCAGTTTGCACCGAACGGTGGTAGAGCTAAACTAGCTTATCCACGTCGTCATTCTAATGAAGGGTACAGCCACCATGAGCACTGCCCCTTGAAGCATTTTTCGATGCTTGAACAACTGACAAATCCGGTCTCAAGTTATGAGCCAAGCAGGCGAGTTGAGAGAATTTGTTTAAGCCGCAAATAGATATCGAATGATCCATGATTAAGTAATTCAACCGCATTACACAAGGGATGTTCATCCGTGGGAATGCGAAAAGATTCATTTTGATCAAAGCATTTTTCTTTATACCTTCATGCTTGCAAATAATTTTATATATTATTTATTGCTTAAGAAAAAGAGCATCTCTGTATAGAGCACAATGAAATTCAAGCAAAGATTTCGAACAATAATTTTGAATATAGATTTTAAGCGGTATAATTCTGTAGTCTCAGTTTAAGAAATTTTCATTAGTTGAGGGATTTTCTCACATACAATAGACTAAATTTCTTCTTTCTCAACTCATCAAATGTCCTTAGAGATTTCCATTTCATCTATAATTGTCGATTACATTGAATGTAAAAAGTTACAACTTATAACAATTAATTTTTTGAATTGAGATGATAGAACTTATCGTTTATTACTCCGCCTCTAATTAAACTTAAGTAAACACCCATAATTAACTTCGAAACGCTGAATCCTTTCCTACTAAAGGTTTTTTTTTTGGGAAGTAATAATTTAAAGGAAGGGACAAGGCAAATTTATGCTATTTTCATTTAGCTATATGTGCAAATACTGGAAGACCGTTCGGCTAACAACTTTATTCAATTTCTCCCAACTTTCTTCAGAGTTAATCTACAGTGTAGGAGAGTGTTACTATTCAAATCTTAATCGAATAGAAACCTCACAAGAGTTTTACATAAGCAAACTTTAATTAGAGATTTCCTAAAAGAGTACATTATTACGATTTATCCTTTTCCGATTTCAATATATTACAATCTTGTGAATTATTTCATGAGACTAAAGACGAAGTTCTCAAAATTGAGTCATCTGTGTACTGGATCCTTCGCTACCCTCGAAAGCTCGACAAAATATTTCAGCCTGGCAGTATATACTGATTAATCAGCGATCCTGACACAAACGCTGATTGAAGTTTGAAATAAGACGCCGATTTAAGTTGACTCATTTGACGATAAAGCCCTTATAAAGTGAACGGATTGGAAAGGACATCACAAATTCGATTGTGTAGTGTTGACCGCGCTCCGATGTAGAATCCAATTTGAAACTACCTACTTATAATATTGTAGATTCCAAATTTGGAAAATCATTGTTCTACTATTTAGTTGATAAATCCGATCAAAAGTAACATTTTAAGAACAGAATTTTTCGTCAGATTATTTTTAAGGAACTTGGGAAGCTTCCACTGTTTGAATTCTGGTTAAAATGCCCTTTTAGGTCTGTGTTGAGCTAAAGTGCATCTCCTAAGTGGGAGTACACATATTCCCAGATCACTCAACTTACCCTAAGATTTTGATTTGTTAAGCTTTTGGGCAAGGAAGCTATCGATCGAATGTATTATAAAAGTTGTGAGAATGTTTGATTTCTCGAGACCATGTTTAAGCGATTGAAGGTGGATGATTTCCAGGGAAGCCAGGTTCTTAATTAGGAATTCATTCACTTACTCGTTATCAAATTTAGCAATTTTTGATAGGAATACCGATCTCAGCACTTTAAAATTTGCTGAACTAAGATGAATCTCAGACCGGTCGGCCCGAAAAATATTCTTATATAAATTAATCTTGAATTCGAATTATGGAAGGCCAGCACCAGAATCTTTACCATCCTAAGCCTATCTTTTTCGCTTTACAACCCCAAATTATCTTATACCCTGACGGCAGAGGGCAAATCACAGGCACTGATTTGTCACAGGCCGTGATTTTGGACCTCGCGGGAAATTTGTTCCGTCAAGATCAAAATTTGCTAAACTTGCAGCAAATTTTCTCTAATCTCCAGGAAGCGCGTCCTAAAATCGAAGAACCAACAACCAGTTTCCTTTATGAGGTGAATAACCAGAATGCAAACCAAGCTGTAGATTTTCTGACTGATCCGAAGAAGAAAGTTTTACTGCGTAAAGTCATGAAAGAGATGAAAGTAAATTCTGTTCCCAAACCTGATAAAAAACCTGCGAAACCGAAGCAATCTTCCAAAAAAACGACCAAAGTCTCTTCAGTAGAGGCCGATCGAATTGCTAAGACGCTTTTGAATACATATCAGCAGGCTAGCAATGTTACTATTGATCAGAAAATTGACGCTATCCTTGCCAAGAAGAGTTCCCAACAGGAGATTCTGAGTTCTGGACCATTCCAAGAAGAGCTTCCACGAAAGAAGGTTAAAATCATTAAAAATGAGAAGACGCCAGAAGAAGAACTCATTGGCTTGAATGTGCAAAGAGAGCGTCTTTCCAGAGAGAAGAAGCTCCAGAGCCAAGAAAACGCTGAGAAGGAAGGACTCGGACAAATGGCGGAGACTCTGAGAAATGACAAGATAACAAAAGAAGAGGAAGAAGATAAAGGAAAAGAATTCCTGCTCAAGAGCTTAGATTCTCTTTTCAGAGTAAATTCCACAAATTCCCAACCCAAAAAACGCAACGAACTGTCTCAGTCTGGAAATACAAGAGAATTAGAGTCTTCTTTGCAAAGCCTCATTAAAGAAGAGGCTCGCAATGGAGAGAACTCCCATGCTGATCGCCTTTCCACTAAGATTGAAGAATAAAGCTATAATTTTTTGTCACATATAAGGGTGGGAAGGAGTTAATTTTGCTAGCCTCTCAGAAATTCCTTAGAGATATTTTTTTTTTTCCTCTCTAGTTTACTTTCCAATCTAGAGCTGAGGATCGAATACGTAGTTTATCTTTGCTATATGGAATGATTTACTTAATTTTCTCTGGTGGTTAAATGACTTTAATGTATGAAAAAAAGGAAAAGGACCCTGATAAGAAATCTTAGATGATAGGTAGGGTGTTAACCCAATTGAAGGATTTCTCATCAACCTCACTCATTGGAAATCAATAATTACATTACTTTTTTTGGGCTGTTATTTGTTTGTTGAATTAAAATAGTTTCTGCTCCTTGTTTGTAACAAACTGAAACATAAAATATGATTGTCTCAAAGTTTATAATTAGTCACTATACTCTTTCAAAGCGAACGAGCTTTGTCGAATCAACATTTCTCCTCATTAGAAATTCACTTTGGACACCATTCCAAAAGCAATTTTTCTTCTAGATTCAATCTATTTCGCCAAATTTTCATAAACCTATCTTATCTGAGCCCTCTAGGAAAATGCACAGACTAACTTGGTTTGTCTTCACTTTTTAGCGAATTCTGAACAAGAATCTCCAATTTTCGCTTCATTTCAAATGCAAATTTGAACAAGAAAAGCAAATGACCGTACTTCTTCCCATTGCTGAAGGGTAAACTGACCACTCTCTATTTTTCCATAGATTACATTAGGTATCATTTTCAAAGACATTTTGTAAAATTAACATTAATTAGAAGCTTCTATTTTTTCAATAGTTCTAATTTTTTTACCTCAAAAATTCATCAGTACTTGGTTTGTTTAAAAAGGGCATTGAAAGGCAACTCAGCGAATAATATTGACTGAAAAGGGTTCTCTGTGAACTTCATTTCATTGGAAATTTGTATACTTCTGTGCCATTTCGAGACTGTCGGGCATTTAATCATTTGCTCGATGGATGAATGTTGTTCGTATCGAACTTACTCATGTAAAGTAAGTGGGAAATTGTTTAAAGAGGACTCATTCAACCCAAAAAGGAGCTCGCAATATTTTTCTGTGTTTTATTGAACATTTTCCCCCAATTTTTTCCCTCTAGTTTTTTGTTTGATAATATAATATCGAAATCTATTTTTCAACTTTATAAGGTTTTATAGCCTCAATAGTGGAATCGATTTTTGAAATCTGATTGCTTTAAGAGCAATCACTCTTTGATGATTAGCAATGCTTTAATCAAATTCATTAAGAAAAGCAATAATTTTAACTAGCCTTAGATCAATACTAAAGATTATGGGAACTCTGTCCAACTCATCCAGCAGCCAGAACGACCGGATATTAGGCTTTTTTTGCTTTTATGCTCATGGATCTACTCAGAAAGAATTTCAAAAACTCAATTGTTTGGAATCATGAAGGTAATAAAATGATTAGGTCTAAAAACATACCGACATGAAATATGCAGAAGTGACAAAATCTATAGACTAATCCCTGAAGAAAATGATTTAGTTAAGAATAGATAATCTCCATGATAATATAGTATGATTAATCACTCAGATTTTAAGTAGTCTTGGAATGGTGATGAAAAGTGATGATGGTGGTGGTGGCCATGATGATGGTGATGATGTCCATGGTGATGATGGTGGTGATGTCCATGGTGATGATGATGTCCTCGGCGACGCCACTCGCTTTCGCTGCCAACACGAGCGACTGCTAGGGCCATGAACAAGCTCAGGATGAGGAAGAAAATGACAGTTAGTCTCATCTTAGAGGCAATGATGTAGACGAAGATAAATGTTATTATATTATATGAACAGTCGAAAGCTTGGCCATTTATAGTCCAATATAGTCCACCCATATTCGAGAAGTATTTCGTTTCAGTATTTCAAAATCGTAATAACTGAATTTTGAAGGCAAATCTCTCCGTAGGAGAGCTGACTTTCCAAACGTTTCTTGAAAAAGACTAAAAATGAATCTATTTCACTGGATGAAGGTGATCCAAAAAACTGAGTCTCGATGATTAATTTGAATTTTGCTGCCTTAAGCAATGAATTTTTAAAGTTGTTTCAGTAACGAATTTTCTTGCCAAGTAGATCACTGTTTTCAAGGCGAGAGTCTATCTCTTAGGTTCATCTACGAGGTATCATTTTGTCTTAACGGCACATGGAATGAAGTGAATGAGAAATGCATCCTAGACCATTTTTTTTTTATCAGCAACTATCTTCAACCCATATATAGGTTAAACACTAACAAGGTTTTTTCAAAAATTGCCTCCTGAATTGAAGCACTCAGTAAGTAACCTACTGAATCATATCAAATCCACCTAAATAACCGTTTTAATCATATATTTTGAAATTAATGTAAGGGGTGATATTGTTGGCTACTGAATCGAACATATTCAATTCCAAAATTCCGACAAGTTTTAACAGAAACTGAACCTAATCATGAAAGTTCAATGATTATGAACGGCTCAATTCAAGTTAATTTTCTGACTATTCTAACACCGACAAATCAGTAAGGCAAATTCCAATAAACGAAAGCAATAAATACAGCAGAGGAGTTCATAGGTTTAAAGATTTCTAGTTGGACCCAATGACTTATGCCCAAACCCTGCTTTACTTCTACATTGTTGGGACTAAGCTGTTCATATGGATTATATTTATCTGCTGCATTATCTTATCAATGTTACTACTTTTTCTCAGGGAGAATATTATTAGCAATAGGCTAGTTGACTCAAAATTCTCGCCTTGAAGATGCAAGAGCAAATTAGTAGTATTATTTTACGGGACATATTCACAGAAAACGTATATCGGTATGATTATCGATGCCAGCTCTTCAGGCCTTGTATAAATTAAAAATAAACACTAAGTTAAAATCAGGCCAACATTATCTAAAACTCGCCTTGAGGATCCTCCTCCAACTCTTCAACTTCTTCAGTCTTCCAATGAGGAGCAGGAATTTCTACTTCTGAAAAAATTTTCTGTTCTCCTGTTTGACTATTGTTCTTATTTTCTTTTCGATTTCTTATTAATTCTTGAATAAAATTTCTCCTATTATAGCAGCGGTGTTCTCCACTATGAGCTCTCAAAAATTCTTTCTTTGGTTCTCTCAAATTCGACCTTCTTGAAGTCAACCCATTGCGACTTGATGGTAAATCTTGGCTTCGAGGCTGTGAGTCTTGTTGGTCCTCCTCCCTTCCTCTTTCTGTCGCATCTTCTTCGTCTTCATAATGATTCGAAGGTTTGTTTGACTGAGATAACTCATTCCCGTTTCTCATCACATTTTCAACGTATTTTTCACAAACTAAATTGCTCCACTCATAAAAGGATTTCTGGTTCTTCGTCTTATAATGTTTGGTCTTCGAGTTTTGATAACGCCAATAGAACCTTCTCTCTGCCCCCAGCATCCGAGTTTCTGTTGTAATGAGTAAAGCCTGTTCTGGTGTAATTGATCTTTTCACAGAAGATCTATCAGTAAGCGGTTGCCTAGGCAATCTATTCGTAGGCAGCCGTTGTTGTTCTTCAGGACAGTCTTCGCGTCTGAAAGTATGCGGTGTATGATTGTATAAATACCCGCCCACGTACTCCTCCATATTTTCATTTAAATCCCTCC
>ENA-UOTZ01000526-UOTZ01000526.1-compost-metagenome-genome-assembly--contig:-NODE-526-length-31838-cov-13.181764_pt1 | contig 31838 bp, 25 predicted proteins | sample MGYA00238144_ERZ746983 | MGnify/ENA primary metagenome ERZ746983 (study PRJEB28759, sample SAMN06268863) | compost metagenome | isolation source: single cell | place: USA: California, Emeryville, Joint...
CAGAATCTATCAGTCAAACCATTTACTGTGCTCTTTCATTCGATTAATTGATGCATTGTCCATCTGACTGATAAATTCCGATCAGATAATTCTCTAAAACTGACGATTTATTCATTTCTGATTGACATCACAGCATATAAATACTCGTAACAATCTCACTATAATCAAATACAACTAATTTAAAGAACTAATCACTAAAGTTAAATAAACATCCTTACAATGACGGACTTCACTGTTGAATACACTATCCCAAGAAAAGACGATCGTGGTAAAGCTAAAAAGACCCACCACGTCAGCCACAATGTTCGCATTGAGCATGAAGTGAACCAAAAGAGAATTAGAAGATTCATCCAGTCAGTTGAAACGACCTCTCAGCAAAAAGAATGAAAGAGCACAGTAAATGGTTTGACTGATAGATTCTGGTCTGAATTTCAGCGGTTGATGCACTGGTAAAAAAAAACCAAACAAAACACTGGTCACTGAAATTCCCAAAAAAAGGATCAAAGATATTAGATTCTTCCAAGAATAAGAGACAAATTTGCACTGAAGGAGGTTGCTGCTCTCAGTAGCTGATTCTAATTGAAGCCTTATCGAAATATTAAGACTTAAAAGGAAATGTTCATTACAAGCATGACAAGATTCTTTGATTATCAATATTGAGGCTATAAAAGAACTAGAATAGACTTTGATAGTATCTCTGGCTCTCTTTCGCAATGTTGAAATGTAAGATTCATTAATGAAAGTGAGGTCAGCCAGATTTCCAATTTACCTTAAAAGGAACTTAAGCTGTATGCTACAGAACCAATACCCGGTTCAGTTATTGCAAATAAGACTTAGGTTTTGATGCTTGTAGTCTCAGTAGTCAAGCTTTTTGGAAAACACTAATGCCTACTTGTACGAACAATATAAATTTTTTATTCATCATTTCTTTTCAAAAGACGCTTTTGCGTTGTTTGACGCTGATAATTTCATTTTTTTTCTCGTATATTTATCATAAGACTGATACTGACAATATTTCAAATAATAAACAATAAAAAAATCATGGTGCTTAATATTGTTAAACGTTATACACGAGAATAGCCATGTTGTTACTCCTATAACTCAATGCTGTAGGAGCTTTATATATAATGTACATCCAAAATTTTTTATCTTAAGCACTCTGATATTGAAATCTTTTCTTGCTTAATCATCGGCCACTTTCTTTTTTGTTTTGTCTTTTCCAACGCCTTTAGTTTCGATTTTCTGAATCTCACTCACCATCTTGTCGTATTTCCGCTTTTCTTTTCTTGTGAGACCTACATAAAATTCATCAAAATTTTGTTCTTCTGTCTGTTGTGTGGATGAAGTTGCTTCGACTGATTGTATGAATCTCTTCATTCTCTTTTCCATCACTTCATGTTCAATACGAACATTGTGACTGTGATGCTTATTCTTTCTAGCTTTCCCACGGTCGTCTTTGATTGGAATAGTGTATTCAACAGTAACGTCTGTCATTGTTGGAATACTCAGTAGTTAACTTAGTGATTAGTTCTTTAAATAATGTATTTGATTATTATGAGATTTTCGTGAGTATTTATAAGCTGCTAATCTCTATCAGAAATGAATAAATCGTCGTTTTAGATGAATTTCTGATCAGAATTCATTAGCTAGATGAGAAATGCATCACTCTGCCCTTCCAGAAGCAGGGTCGTTCAGCTTACTGACCTAACATTCATCAATTGTAGAATCAGAGGAAAGTTTCGTTTCTTAACTCTTTAAATAGAGTTAACAGCAAGCGCATTCTTCATGGAATATGCTTCCTCTCCTATAGAATGAAGATTGGATGTTGCCATTTGGCAACTTGGCTCAGCTCAATATCATTAGTCGACTATTAAATCAGCTATCTCGTGATATTTTACCATAAGTGTATTTGACCTACTAGACTAACTATTTTCTTGAGAATCACGACAAAATAAACAAAATTTTTTCTCTCTCAACCTCTGGGGCTGAAAGTCAGATGAAGAATACTGATTTCTCCTATCCATCTCAATATTCTTGAGAGGAGAAATTTATATCAAACAACACCAGAATGACTTAACAGTCGATTTTTCCAGCAAACTACACCCACAGATTAATTGTTAACATAACGTTAGATTACTTGATATAAAAATCCGCAATCCAAAAAACTCATCATCATGGCTACACAAGCTGTTCTCGAGACTGTCCCAGCTGCCTTCTCTTTCTCTTTCGGATTCACGGAGCTAGGAGTGGCCATCGGAGCCATGACCTTATTTTGGAACATGAAGAACGCTCAAAGCGAAAGAATGAACAAATTAATCCAATGGGATCAAAATGAACATCCGCTTCGCATCCTCGACACAGCATTCTCTGGTCTCGCCTACTACCAAACACGATCTGGGATATTAACAGATCCTGAAGCAGTAAAAGAGGCTCAGAGGCAACATAAAGAGAATTACGAACTTGCTCGAGTCACTATGAGAAAATGCATTCAGAAATATCACTCCATGGGCAAAATTCATAAATATCTTACTTACCAATACGTCGCTAATCAGCTCCAAAACCAACTGTACATGCTCGAGCTGAGTTTAGCAGTGATGGAGATAAAGAAAAAGATGGGAACTGAAACTTACAGCTCGATTGAGGAGGATGTCGAGAAGGCGGTTCCTATTTTGAAAAAGTTATATGAAACCGATGATGCAATCAACCGAACTGAAGAATTCAAGACTTGGATGTCAATCTTGACGAATATTAAATGTATTTCAATGTTTAGGATGAGTTTTATAAGGAAAAACTCTGGGCAGCTGAAAGTTGACGACGAAATCATTAGCACGCTTGAAAATTCTCTAAAGAAATATGATTCCAAGAATCATCACACTCATGTTCTCCTTGGATACTATAAAAGTCGCAATTTAGAGCATGAATCACCTTCCCGACGAGAAAGCCTGAAAGCTGAAATTACAAATCATTTTGCCTTGGCCAAAACTCTTGCAGGAAAAAATGCCGATGTGTTAAATTTCGAAGGGTATTATCTCTATAAAATTGGCGATTGCGTGAGGGCAAGGTGGAGATTAGAGGAGGCTTTGATCATTGATCCGAAGAATATAGCGTATATGATCACGATGGGAATGATTATGTTGAAATTAGGGAAGAATGAAAAGGCTTTGCATTATTTAAAAAGCGCTTGGCAAAGACAAATTACCAATTGTCATCTTATCGGAATGTTGAAGTATTGTATGGATCCAAAGGAATGGGAAGAAATTAAGACGGCATGCGAGTTGCAATACGATTTTAATAAACCTTTTAATAAGCCGCAAGAAAAACAATCTTAAAGAGTTACTTCGTGAATAGTACTTTCTTTATAATCATATGGAATTTGATTGGTAATGTCCAATTTCCGAAGTTGTGTGTGTCAAAGAAATATTTTAAAAAGAAACAATTAAAAAGCTTATTTCTCTTCCTAATTGGTAAGTAATATGATTTTTCAGATGAACTTTAGTATATTTCACCAATTTGAATCTATTTCAACCCTAATTGGTTCAAGTTATTAATTCCATATATTTTCGGAATAAAGAATGAAAGACTCTTAATCATGTCCTTTAACTCGCGTAATTTTCACGATCCTATTACTCAAGAAGACGCATTTGTTTACGAAATGTTAATCATTTTATTTTCTTTTCTAAACATATAATTGCTAAATACATCAGCTAACTTAGAATTTCAATGAATAATAGCATAAGAAATTATTTATGGCAGAAATGTGGATTATTTTACACTAAATTGCCATGGCAATCTAACGATAGCTCAATGTATCGGAGCTTTATACATACACATAGTCAATGATTAGTTAAAGAAGACACTGACGTTGAAACCTATTTCCTGTTTAATCATCGGCCACTTTCTTTTTTGGGTTGTTTTTTCCAACCCCTTTAGCTTCGATTTTCTGAATTTCATTATTCATTTTATCGAATTTTCGTTTTTCTTTTCTTGAGAGACCTTCATAAAATTCATCAAAATTTTGTTCTTCTGTCTGTTGTGTGGATGAAGTTGCTTCGACTGATTGTATGAATCTCTTCATTCTCTTTTCCATCACTTCATGTTCAATACGAACATTGTGACTGTGATGTTTATTCTTTCTAGCTTTCCCACGGTCGTCTTTGATTGGAATAGTGCATTCAACAGTAACGTCTGTCATTGTTGGAATACTCAGTAGTTAACTTAGTGATTAGTTTTTTAAACTTAATTTTGTGCTATTATAATGAAGTTTACGAGAGTATTTATAAGGTGATGAAAGTTATCAGAAACGAGCAAATTGTCGATTTTAGTGATTTTTTTATCGGAATTCATCAGTTAGATAGAAAGGACGCTATTCGATTTTTCGAGAAAATAGAAGAAGCTCTTCCTTCTACTGACAGATAATTTTTCGATTTTCTAGATTGAGGCAGAAAAAGAAATCTTTCTTTCAGATATATCCTGAATTGGGAGACAAGCCATCTTCCATGAAATAAATTTCGAGTAGAAAAATGAAGAATATCCGTGATTGCACTGATGCAGCACATTGTTTTTACTTCAATAATCTTCGTGGAGCTTCAAAAAAAGTCTCATAAGAATTTGCATTGAGCCAATCTATTTTTCAAGGACAAAGTAGGGGAAGGAAAAATTATTTAATTAAGTCTCTCCTTCTATTACGATTAATATATGGGAAGGTGTCATCATCATCGAAAAATCAAATATTTCAAGAGCTTGATGGTATAAATTCTCTCGGCAACTTCGCTAGTATTAAATTGATAGGATATTTGTGATTCAAAATTAGCACGCAATTTATCTTCAATAAAATTCAAAATTTAACAGCACGCATATCATGGCTACACAGGCTGTTCTCGAGACTGTCCCAGCTGCCTTTTCTTTCTCTTTCGGATTCACGGAGCTAGGAGTGGCCATCGGAGCCATGACCTTATTTTGGAACATGAAGAATGCTCAAAATGAAAGAATGAACAAATTAATCCAATGGGATCAAAATGAACATCCGCTTCGAATATTAGACAAAGCGTTTTCTGCTCTTGGTGCGTATCAATCTCGCTCAGGAGTATTAACTGATCCCGAAGCAGTAAAAGAGGCACAGAGACTACATAAAGAGAATTACGAACTTGCTCGAGTAGCTATGAGAAAATGTACTCAGAAATACCATTCTCTTAGTGCAATACATAAACGGTTCACTACTCGCTACATTGCCAACCAACTTCAGAATCAGTTATATATGCTTGAGCTGAGTCTGGCAGTCATGGAGATAAAACAAAAGATGGCTTCAGAGGCTTACAGTTCAATTGAAGAGGAAGTTGATCAGGCGACTGCTATCCTACAAAAATTATATGAATCAGATGACGCCTCAAACCGAACGGAAGAATTCAAGATTTTCATGTCCATCCTTACAAATATCAAATGCATATCAATGTTCAGGATGGGTTTTATTCGAAAAAATGCAGCTTCTGTAAAGACCGACCAGAAAATTGTTGATATTCTCGAATATGCACTAAGAGACTATGATTCTAAGAATTTTTATACTCACATTCTTCTTGGTTACTACAAGACTCGAGATCTGGATTTTGTATCTGCTACCTATCAAGAAGCTCGCCGCGCTGAAATTGCCAAGCATTTTGCCGCGGCCCAAACTCTAGCAGGGAAAAACGCTGATGTGTTAAATTTTGAAGGGTATTATTTCTATAAAATTGGCGATTACACAAGGGCGAGGTGGAGACTAGAAGAAGCTTTGGTAATGGATCCGATGAACATCGCGTATATGTCCACGATGGGAAAGATTATGTTGAAGTTAGGGAAAAAAGAAAGAGCGTTGCATTATTTAAAAAGCGCTTGGCAAAGACAAACTACCAATTGTCATCTCATCGGAATGTTGATGTATTGTATGGATCCAAAGGAATGGGAGGAAATCAAGTCGGCATGCGAATTGCAATATGATTTTGACAACTCTGAACAAGGATTCTAATAAAAAGGATGATCCTATTCGCACTCTGTCAATACGACAAATTAATATTTATGGATATCAAATTAACTATGGACCAAAGAAGAACAAATTCAAAATTTATTAGTATTGAACTTCGCCAATATCCAAACATCATACTCAGAATTTGTGCAAAATTTTTACTTGTCATCTCTCTCTTGTATATACACTTACAGAATTTACTTAACAAGAGATTTGAAGAACATGATAGGGTACTAAATCTTAATTTCTATTTTCTATTCCATAGAGAAAACGTCGTTTGATGCTACTAATTCTACTGTACACATCTTGCTTATTATTTGCTAACTCAATCAGCATTCACAGTCTTTCGCGTTTATATCGGTGCATAAGACGACCTAAAACGAGTCAGTTTGAGAATCAAGTAGACAAATACTTTTCGGCAAGCACTTGCCCTGGAGAAGAAGGTTCTAAAAGAATTACAGTGAATCAATTCTGGTTTTCGCAATCAAATTTTACTTTCCTCATCCAGAGACTCCTGATCCAATTCACTAGCAGCACTCGTCAATTGAGTTTCATTTGCCAATAGCGACATTCTTTGTTTATCTCTTCTACTGGCAAAGAATCCAACGACATCACCAAATACCTATTACACAATTTAAACCATGACACGTATTTTCCAAATTCATATATACTTGTTTCATTTTCCCACAACATTTGCCAGTCAATTCCTTTGTGTACCCAAAAATTCCTTTTTCCGCGCTGTTTTGTTTGATTTCCAGCACCGTCGACATGGCATAGTTACAAACAGCACAGCCAAAATCCAACGTTGAATCAACCAACCGTGCGCTCAGATCCATAGAAAATTTGACCATTCCTTTTTCGCTAATTTCATCTTTAACGTACACCACTGTATCTCGAGTTCCGCTGACAATCTTCACTCCCACCTCTTTAGTTGCATTGCAGACACGGTTTCCTGCTTTTTTCATTGACTGTCTAAGTTCCGGATCTCGATATGTCTCATTGGCTTTTGTTGCAACCTACTCATACTGAGATTTCCCTTATATTTCATCCATCCTTACCGTCTTTGTTGTTTCGATCGTCTTCTCCAACATCTTTCCCATCAAATCCTTAAGCTTAACTCCGTTGTCTTGGTCTTTGCTGTTCTCTGTTTCCATTGTTCTATCCAATTATTTTTTATCTTTTGTTTTTTAATAAAAAGCGCCTGGCTCCGAAGACGCTATCAGATGCTCGAGAATCATCATCTGTCTGGCCAAGGAGAAAGTGATCTCTCTTTCAATACTGAATTCTCTGAATTTTGATACTTGCTAATGTCTAGATCGCTTTTCGGTAAAGAACTTCCAGTATATGCGTTTTGCCAATGATAAAAATTCGAATTCGATAAGACAACTTAAAATATTAAATAAAGTAAACAGAAATGAACTATAATCAAAAGAGGGGAAGAGAAACCAAAATCATACTTCATCTCTACAATTTGCACAACATAAACTACTATCTACATGCTATTGGACTTGGATTTTACCATACAGGCATTGAAATAGATGGTGTTGAGTATTCCTTTGGTGGGCATGACGGATCGTCAACAGGCGTCTGCGAGTGTACGCCAAAGACATCGTTTCCAGACGGAACCTACCGTAGTTCATTGGAGTTGGGGACCACGAGGCTCTCGTCGAGAGAAGTTCTTGGGATTATAGACCAGTTGAAAAGCGAATTTCCAGGGAATTCTTATAATGTGATAACTCGAAACTGTAACAACTTCACAAATGAAGCGAGCAAGAGGATTCTAGGCAAAGGAATACCTGGCTATGTCAATCGACTCGCTTGTATAGGAACTGCGTTCAAATGCTGTATTCCCAAACAATTTTTGACTGGTCCGGGTCAAGAGTCTCCGACTATTTCAACAGCCAAGTCCACTCCCAAGGCCAAAACTTTTAGTGGTGGTGGTATACAGATCGGGGGGTCCGGCGGCAAACCGCGAGTCTATGGCTTTACGAATCTCAAAAACGAGGAGGAAGAGCCATAATGTATTTGGTTGTAAATTCAGTAATGAACTACATGACAAAATGTATTCATAAATTTCGAAAGATTTTGCTGTACTCGGATGTATCAGAAAGTTGAGTTTATAATGATGAAAAGAAAGTATTGCTTTCGAAGAAAGGGTTTTTTGGCTGTTTTGAGTAGTTTTATTCGAGAAATTTAATTAGGAAAAAAGAAGAAATGGAATGTAGACCTCGTAATAAAGAGAGAATAGTAGCTGAATTCATAGCAAAAGAGATTTCTCAGGTGAATTTGACCTCTTAGAAGGCACTCCTCTTGGAAATTGGAAATAAGCGAGAATTTGATAGTGAATTAGAAATTTAAATAGCTACGTCATCTTCTCAATCTGTCAGAAATCCAATGAACCGGCCACCCTCGTCATAAAAGATAGTGTTGATTGCTTACGAAATGAAATTAATCCATTGCAGTTCTTCGTAGATTGATTATCGTTTTTCAGCCACCATCACAATGATTACTTCTCGAGATGTTTTTATACGCCTCATCAGACATATTATAATTTTTCACTTCTTAATCATCTTTTCTTTCCAAAGCAATCAATTATTGAGCAAGTTTTGTCTGAAGAAGCAGGGCTATGTTAGATCGCTACCTAAAACTGTCAGATTCTCAGTAGTAACTTTTAGAAAAATACCTATTATAAGCGAATCGAGCAATCAATTTTGTGAGAGTGCTCTAATAATAACGTTATCAGCAGAGACTATCATGTGCTAGTCCCAATGAATTCAAAATTAGCTTCGGTAGACAAACCCCCAAAATCTGATCAGATTTTACGACAACAATTTCTACCACCTTTCCTCTGATTGGTTGAGTGATCTACATATACTCCGAGTTAGACAGACATTATAATATCAAAGATTTCAAAAAAGGATTTCATAAAGTAAATAAACGTGTTAACAATGTCAGTCTACGTTGATTACACTATCCCAAGAAAAGATAACCGCGCGAAAGCCAAGAAGAACAATCACAGCCATAACCTTCGGACAGAACTAGAACTCATAGAAAAGAAACGAAGGAGATTTTTACAGTCACTTGAGTCTACTTTTGCCACCGAAAAGAAACAACAAGATTTTGAAGATTTTTATGAAGGTCTTTCAAGAAAAGAGAAGCGCAAATACGACAAGATGAATGATGAGATTAGCAAAATTGAATTGAAAGGAGTCAAGAAAAACTCTCCGAAGCTCAAAGAAGAGGTTCTTAAGGAAGAGACAGAATAAGTAGCAAAAAGCTCAGAGTACTTTCGAGCAACAAACACTTATCGAAAAGTGTGTCTGTTCCTGTTTATATGATAGCTCTTTCGAAATATTAATTTAATGAGTTTAAGTCCTATATTGTCATAAACCTCTTCTTGCAAATTGCTAATTTAATGTCTATATAATATTGTGGAAAACAAATTATTACATAAGAATTTCACTCTTTTCATTCTTAATAGATAAAGAACTAAAATAAAATAAAATAAACTCGTTAAAAGTACTGTTCGAATAACCAAAATTTAAGAATTGTAATTTCAAAGAATTTCCCTCGTGTGTCTTGGTGAGCTTAGTCGTATTTCAGTTTACTAAATTTAATATTTTGTTTTTGACAACTCTGAGGCACCATAGCATCCTATGCTATTATAAGCTAAATCCAGTCGCTGTAGTTCTGTCCAAGTCGTATTTTTATTTAATTCCGTCATTCCTTCACCACCAATTCCATTTTCTGACAAATTTAGCCATTGTAATTTGACCCAGGCTTTATTCTTACTTAACTTTGCAGCTCCTTTCTCGCAGATCCTACAGTTTTTAAGATTGAGCACATACAAGTTTCCCCAAACAGTATTCTTGCTTAGCTCAGCAGCTCCTAAGTCTTCGATAGGGTTCCCGCTCAAATCAAGTGCTTGTAGATTTATCCACGTCGTATTTTTCCTCAATTCTTCGATCCCTTCAGGGCCAATTCTATTGAAAGATAAATCTAGTTTCTGTAACTCGGTCCAAGCAGTGTTTTTACTCACTTCAGCAGCACCTTTGCTACCAATTTTATTGCCTCGTAGACTCAACCCTTGTAGTTTAGTCCAACTCTTGTTATTCCCAATGGCATGAGCGCCGATCTAAATTGTACATTAATGAATGAATTGTTGCTGGAACTTTTTAATTAAAAATCCCATCCTTTCTTATCCTGTCGTATACAAACTATTATCTAAAGCTACAGAACTTTTACAACAATTAAATTATTAAACACAACAATAAATTTACTTATTCATCTTTTTGCAAATTATTAAGGCAAATAATTTTCTAAAGAAACCCTTGCAAGAGGGAGATTTGGTTTCCAAAAATAAAATTTTCTCCCAAAGTATTTATGATAAAAATCCTTGGTCATCATCTTTGTCACTGTGGTCCGGTGATTTAGTTGCTTTGCGTTTAAACCAGACAAACTGCATGATATCTTGCATGGTTTCTTCCATCAATCTCTTCTTCTCTTTCTTTTTTGAAGTCTGTGTGTTCGACATGATTTCACTTCAAAAGATGAATCAGATGAAGCCGTCTTTAAAAAGAAACATAATTACTGTATGAGATCTTTATTTTGATAATTTGCATCAATACAGTTCGAGATAAGCTGCTTAAAATTCGTACTAAACCCAGCCAAAGTTTCATTAGCGAACTCTTCTGTAGGCAAATTGGTCAGCCTGGCCGTTGAGGCCAGCGAGTTAACTCTGCTGTTCCGGGGAACGGACTAATAATTTTCATTTAATTTTCATCTCAGTGCAACCATTACTACCCTGATATCTTTAGTAGACCTTGCAGAAAGTAACTCCCCTACAGTTCCAGGAAAAAAGCTTTGTCCTGTGCTGGTTTTCTGTGGCGATAGTCTCATTAATGTCTTTGCTCTATAACGAATACATTATCCATAATAGGAAAAATGTTGCATTACCTCCTCGACATTTCGATTTGATGGTTCAATAAACGATTCTTTTGATAGATTATCCTGCTCGGAGAGGTCTCTGTTGTACGCTTTATCTCTGGAGAATTCCCATCAGTTGGAGTGCACGTTTCCAGCGTCGGAGTAGACAAGTTGCGTGAAGAGAGAAGCATCCTTCCTCCGAAAAGCTTAACACCCTCTCGTCCTGGCGATGAAAAATTTTGGGACGTGGTACGCCATTTATCTCTCGTCTGTCTATCGGTTTGAACTACGTGAATGTCAATGTGTTCTTCCTGTGGCGTTACTCGTCCCTCTATGCGATTCGATTTCGCGCTTTTGACTTCCATCACAGGATCGAGTTCTTTCAGCTTAGTTAATTTCAACGGTGTGATATGCTTAGCACGAGCCTTTAGTGGACTGGGCTCAGTAGGCATATTAATAGGAGTTTGCCCTCGAGAAGACTTTTCTTGATATTTTGTTAGCAGATTCGTAACTTCGGTATCCTCTCCACTACGTTTCCTCTTTTTGTAAAATTCATCTAGCTCTTCAATTCTTTGCTCAGTAGTAAGAAGCTCTCCTTTCAGTTTTTCTCGGTCCATGTTTTTTCGCATGCTTGCTAATCTGACCATTTTTGCATAATGTGTCTTCGACCAAAGCTCATTCGTGTACATTACGCCCCGTTTCTTGTTGATTTGAATAAGTTTCTCTCGCGTTGCTTTGGACATACTCTGAACTCGTTCCAATGTCACGTTTTTTGGTATGACGACGGCTTTTATATGAGAGTTTTCTGGAATATTGAACATGAAGTTGAAGTCCTTTTTCTTTAGAAAAGCATTGAGAGTGTCTTTTCGTTCGATGCAAGTCTGATCGTGGATAATTGGCGGCAAATCGGTTGGCAAGTATGAGTAGCAGTTTCGTTTTCTCAGTTTTTCGAAGTATGATCGCTTCATCTGCTCATATTCGGAAGCAGTCTCTGTGAGGTTTATGTCAGGAGGCAAACTGGCTGCTTTTCGATGCTTTGGTGTTTTGGGAATCGGGTCTGAGGATCGAAAACCATGAGCTTCGTCTTGCATTTTTTTATCTTGTTCTGAGTGTCTAAATTAAATTTATTGAGTAAAATGAGTATTTAAGCGATCATTCAATAAAACGAAAAGTGGCTTCGTATTAAACAGCTTCAAATGGGCAACCTGTTAATATTATTAAGTTTCATATGTTAATACACAGAATAAAGGCCTTTCTTTTTTGAGAATAGATAATTTCAGAATTTTCTTCTATAATTTGGAAGAGTGATTCAGGGTAGTTTCAGATACACCCAATTGTATCTGCAATTAAAATTTAACACATCAACTGCTTATGATTAAATCTTGAGCACAGGTTAATTTGGGAGTTAAGACAGGAAGAATCGAAACCTGCAAGCTTCTACTGGTTATCCGATAACTCCATGTCTGCCATGATCTCACAAGGACCACTGAAAGATACATTCCTAAACTCATATTTATTAAGACATACATACTCCGAGCTGTTGCAAAGAAATCGGATTACAGTTCATTTGAAACTAGTCTAATGATGTTTTTCCAACTCACTTCATTAGTATAGAAGAAGTACAAGAAATCCAAAACGGTATGTGAGGCAACTATGTACTTCAGAACTGTCAGTTCTCATTAACAAAAAAAAAAATATTTATTGCTTTGCTGCTTCCTAACACTTATGGATATGCTCCTTTTAATATCGCACACAATGTTAATTTCATTCTTGACCTTCTTCCTGATCTCCCCCAGCCGCTTCCTCATTTCCTTGAGCCTGATTTCCACTTTGATCTGAATTTTGCGGTTGCACTTCTCCCATAGTTGAAGCCAACATGATCTTCTTCCATCCTAGAGTAATAAATAATCAATATCATCCTCTAATTCCTATTATGTTACTTTGTTTCTTTTCAAAGAGAGAATACACTCGAGTCTTCAACTCATGCAATTTAGCATTCAATGCCTGCTTATCAGCCGGGAGATCTAGGTAATAGAATAACCCTTGAATTGTATTGACTGTAGTGTCATTAATCTTCTCGTATTCATCTGGCTTATCCTCATCTCCTTCTTCAGGTTTTTTGTTCTGGTTGCGCTCCAAGTTTCCTAGCGCCTTATTCATCATATCAGTTCCCTTATTCACACGCGCGGCATATATCTGATCGAAAATCTCGCGCCCTTTAATCGCCATTCTCACCAATGCCTCTTCAAAATCTTGATAAGTCAATGAAACTTGTTTTCCGTCAACTATCGGCTTGACTTTTGTCAGCGAGCGGAAAATTAACTCAACCTCTCGCAACGAGATAATCGTTGGATAGATCAAGAATTCATTGGCAAACGCCATATAGGGCTTGAAAAGCATTGAGTCCGTTTGATCGAACCTCTCAATAGCATGATGCGTTGAGAGACAGTACCAATTGTAGACTTGCTTCAGCTGTTTCTCATACATCTGGAAGATATCCTGAATTTCTTTCTTCTGGACCAGATTATGTATTTCTTCATCATCTTTCTTAAACTGTTCGTATTGAGCGATCTCTGCTTTTAACTCCTGCAGACGTTTGGTTTTAAAGTCTTGCTCCTTTTTCGTTTTCTTTTTCTGAGTGATCTTCTTCTCCTTCTCCATATCGCTTTTATACTCTTTAATCTTATCGATTTGTTTATACTAAGAGATATCAGTTGAGGTCCTTTGAACTAAGAAAGATAAAAATTACCAATTCTCCGATTTTCTTAGAGTTGAAGTCCTGGAAGCGTCTCTTCTTGATCTCTCTTTCCTTCCATTTCCTCTCTTTTTCTTTTTCTTCCTCGGCCTCTTTTTCAGCGGCGACTTTCTCTCTATGCTCCTTTATCTTTTCCTTTTGCTCTTCATGGTAACGGATCCATTCTTGCTCTTTCTTGCTCAGTTCCTTTGGTTTCTGCTTCTCTTCTTCCTCTTTCTTCTTGTCCTGCTCCCCTTTTCGTTGTGTTAACGCCTTCACTCGGTTATGTAGGTATTCCTGACGGTTTAATCGCTTTCTCTCAGACTCCTGCCAATCTTTTAATTCTTTCTCACGCTGTTTTACTCTCTCCTCCATGGCTCTGTTCAATAGTGGTTGTTCTGGTTCACCATAGGGTTTGCCTTGGGCCACCGCATTTAAAATGTCATCTAAAACGAGTCCAACCTCGGTGTAGAGAGGTCTGTATTTAAACGGTTGCTTTGCTATCTCGTGTTTCATTGTCAGTGGTAGATTGATAACTGGACCAAGGTATAAAGGACTTGGTTTCATTGGACTGGTTTTTGAGTCAGGACCAAACCTGGTGAGGTAGTCTTTGGGAAGCTCATCAGGTGTGTTTTTCTGAACAAACGGTTCTATTTGGTACATCCTAGGACCTGTCTGGACGGCTAGCTTAAGCTTTGCTTTGGTTATCTTCGTGACTGTGCTCATTGGCTCCATGAGATGGATGCTAATAATTCTTTGTAAGCACGAGAGAGAGATTAATTCTATTACCCGACCGCACCGAACATGATTTCATCGATTAATTCGTATGCCATCCTGAAATTAGCAGGAATTTCAAGCGATGGAACAAATTTATAACTGAACGAGATGTCTGATTCTTGAACTTTCTTGTAAGCCTATATTCCCATGGAATTGCTGTGAGATACCAGTTGTAAAAAGTCAAATTACCTCAGGCACAGGATAATTAGGATCCTTCTTCAATATTTCATTTAAATGTCTGTTCAATTCACGATCGCCGATGTCAACTGAGTCTGGGTTGTCATATAGTACCGTATTTTTCCCTCGTTTGGCATCCGCGTCTCGACATCGCAGGAAAAACTCATTCAAAGCACAGAAAACTGGGAGCTGGGACATATCATGAGGAGGACGGGAGAACACAAATATCGCGAACTGGACCAGGAAATTTTTAAACCCGTCGAATGTCAGCCATTTTAGATTTTCGTCATTCTTCATAATTTCTGTGTTAGTTAACCTCATCAGTGCAGTAAATTCCGTGTATGTTATTAAATCTGCCAGATCATGGTCCTTCATGATCTTCCAGGTCTCAGGAAGCGATATAAGTTCCAGTTTCTTTTCCATTTTGTTGAAATTGCTGGTCTCTTTTCCAGAAAATCCTGAATTGGAATAGTCCATGAATAAGCTCCTAACGACCTTTTGGTACTTTCTCATCACCACCTCGACTCCTTCTCTATCGCGGTCTTCTTCATGTTGAAGATGCACGACATTAATCTCGGGTAACCCGTGTCTTTTCTCCATAATTTTCTCAACTTCCCTTGAACCTTCCTCAAAAATAATGTTGTCAACGATGTGAATATGTTTGCCCTGCTCCTGGAAAGGCACGCCAAGCTCGATCATTCTCTTGTCGATAGTGGTTTTCAGATTCTTCTTGCGCTGTTCGTATCTCACTTTCTCATATTCCTCTTTTTCTCTTATCCTCAGCTGTTTCTCAGTGAAACTCTTTCTGATCTCTTCTAATCCCTTGATAACCTTTGGATCTGCTCGAGGCTTCCTCAGGATTGCGAGCTCGGTAACTGCTGATTTTTCTAATTGAACTTTCTTCATCTTTGGGCCAATCCCTAAGTCTTGGAAGACATGGTTCGCTTCACTGTCAATTTTTTTTGGTGATTCATGGCTCTTCTCTTCTTCATCAGAGCCTCCGAAACTTTTCTCAGGAGAACCTTTTCTCAAAGCATTGATCTTAGCTTCAATGGCAAGTTCTTGTTCGAAGTTGGCAATGATTTCGGCCACGTTTCCAAATAGCGAAAGCAACATCAAAATACCCTTTTGCTCGATTTTGAGTGTTTCCAAGAGTTGGTGATGCGTGTGAAGGAGCAGCGTTTTCACGCGATTATTGACTTCGCTGTTCTCGAGAATAATGATATTTCTTATCATTTCGATAATCAGCGCTCTTTTCTGAGCTTGCAGCACCTCGTTTTCGAGCTCAGCAGCAGAGATCGTAGACTTATTATTGATGCTTTTCATGCTATATCTTGCAACCATTTTATCTTTCGGTTTTTTGTTTTTCTCGCTGGTGAATAGAATCGCAAGGGCGATTTTTATGAACTTAAGGACGTATTCTTGAATTGCTTCGGAGTCGATGTTTGTAGAAATGATGTGAAGCAAGCCTTTGCCTGCGATGTAAGCAAAGACGATATTATTGAGGTAGATCTTTGCGAGGATATCCAAAAGCTGAATACCATGTTTCAATGAGAGTTTCGGGTTCTCCGCTGCGCTTGTGAGAAACTCTAAATCGAATAAGTTAAGCGTTTGCGACGATACATCTGAAACTTGGAGCTGTTTAACCAAAGGCTCGATGACAATACCGATTGGGATATTATCGGATGATTGGAAGAGAGCTTTAAAGTTATGGAACAGGTACTCTCTGATCTGAGGATCATTGAAATTCTCGATGATGCAGAATGTAAGCGATTTGTATATTATCGGAGCGTAGGCATTTTTAGTACTTGCGAAACTTTCAAGCAGGCGGAACATTTGCGTGATAACCTCTATTTTAATCGCTCTGCTGGACTCACGGGTCATTCTCTTGAAGATAGAAATTAAATTGTTTGCAGTGATCTCGTTTTCTTCGATTTTTGAGGGATAGGCGAGCCAAACGTCACAGATAAAAGCTATGTCAAAATAAAAAAATTACATCAAAGTCAGTTTATTTACATAATGCCAGCGCTCTCAACTCAGCAGAGGGGTCTTCCTCGATGACTTTCACGGAAAAATCAGTCCAAACATCAAATACTCCTGAGTTCATGAGCTAGCATTTATTCCGTGAGTTATAGTACGTGCAAAATAAGATAATTTACCTCATCTTGCGCTACTTCTGCAAGAGGTTTCAACAAGCCTCTAATCGTATGAAGATACTCTTTCGTATCAGCAGTGAATCGTTTGAGTTGATGAGAGAACAGGTCTACAAGATTGAACTTTCCAAACTCCAGAATCACAGCAATAGCGCTTTCAGCCAGATCTGGATGTCTTTTAATGCAGTTAAGGACGTACTGCAATCCGCCTTGCTCAGAAATGAACCAGTCCCAAGCATAGGAAAGTAGATGCTGATTTAAATACTCATTGGCGAGAGTCTGGAACAGCATGCAGGTTATCTGCGCCACATCACTGTCCTTTGAGATAAATCCAGCTTTAAGAGCATGATGCACAAAGACCATCGCATGTTTTTTATCATCGTCTTTGGCCATAAGCGATACAAGGTAATTCGCGTGGAGATTCAAGTCGTTTAGCCAAGCGATAATTGGATCGAACTCCTCCTTAACGCCTTTCACGACAACATGCGCGAGGTATTTATGATTATTTGAGAGCATTTGAACGGTCTAAAGGATTTGTAGATAAAAACAGAAAGCTCCGAAATGGTTACTTGTCTAGCAGATAGGTTCATTGATCGAGCAACGCTAACGAGGAAAAACTCCAGCAGAGTTTGTGTTTGTGAGAGTTGCTTTTCTACATTCATTCTATCGAGGTCAATAACTTCTCTTTGCTCTTTTTCTTTGTCTGTAAGTAAAAAATCAGACAAAAGCTCATAACAATAAGATTACTAGCTCGGAACGTCGAATGAATCAAAGCTGATGCTTGGATAGGACTCTTTGAATAAAGTATGCTCGATTCGGACTTGCCTTTAGTGATTCTCTTTGAATCCTGCGATGATTTACAATTACGTTGATGTTTAAGGCGACTAAACTTACTGTGACCCTCTTCACTTTAAAATAGAGCTCACGTAGTAAATCATTTATCATATCGGTATCTCCAGCGACAACGAGATTCTTTACATCTTGATCAATATCAATTTGTAACTTTTTCAGTGTGTCGCAAACGACATTCCAATTGTATAGCTTCGAAGACTCTTTCGTTGCAGTTTTAAGTCCATCGATATTTGTTTGAGGGATCATGCTCTTATCCAGGGACTTGGAACTGGTTTCGATGACTTTTTGCAAAATTTTTGAGAAGATAGTGCCATTGAGAAGGCTGGTAGTGGCTGATTCATCGAGAGCGAGTTTCCCATTTGGAAGTTGCTGAATGACTTGAGTTATTTTCAGAAGCTGCCAGCCGGCGAGCCACTCATACATGTCGTTATCAATGACGAAACTCATTCCTGTGATTGCGATTAAAAGGTGATGTTTTTTATATATAGAGTGCGAGATATAACTCCCAGTTTCATTATTGAATAAAAAATATGTAAAATATTTCGGCACATCATTTCCGAAACCAATATTGATAAATGTGTCTCAATATTTTGGAAAATTTTTTGTCTAGAGGCTTACTTCTGACTATTGATAGCATTTTATATAATGAGGAAGCAAGGAAATGGAAGGCGTTATAGAGATGTTTCTATATCAGACACCTATCTATATAAGACATTAATTTAGGGTCTATATTAGATTCTCTTAAGCAATTGTTGGAAATTGAGCTATGGACGAAAGTATGATTTAAGCCATAATACCATCAGAGATTTCGTCATTATTTCAGTCTGCCAATTTGTTAAGATTGAGAAATCAATTGTCATGACAGCAGGTACACAAAGTGTCAATCATTGGCATCTGAATCTTAAAGCATATTGACAAACCATAATTTTTTAATGAAACATATCCTTCTACTGAGAAGAATCAAAGATGTCTCATGAGAAAATTATTCAAAGCAATACTATCGCCAGCACCCAGCTGGAACTTTTTGAGATCTCTATAAAAAGGAGTTGATAAAGGCTCTTTCAAAAGATTGTAATATTCTACTATCAGTGACTGTTATCAGCAAGCTGAACTAAAAAAAAACCAGCGAACGGACAAGTTTAAGCTTGGAGAACTGCCTGTCAATTTTGTTTTTTATTTATTATGAGCAGGCTTTTTGGCATTTGAAGTTTTCAGGAAAAACTCGTTCGAATTTAATAATCTTTGTAAATTTGATTAAATTAATTTTCAGATAATATATTTTTTGAGTGACAGCTGCTCCAAGTTCTTATATTCATTAGAGCCTCGAAATTCCTAAGTTAAAGACGAATTAGTCCCTATTATTTGCTTGCGAATCATAACGAGAGTTCAGGTATGTGGGTATTTAACTGGTATACGTTTTATGACTACTCAGACTTCAAATTTCAAGTTTAAACAAAAATATCGGTAATTTTTCTCTTTACACGAAAGATAACAAAATGCATTCATTCAAAATTGCATTTTTCTGATAAACGCTCGTAAATTTGAACACCCTTTCCTATGAAAACTAAAATGCCCTTTTGAACTATTGAGGCTTCCAAAAGTAAAAAAAAAAACTCAGCCCAAGTCTTTTTTGAATATGAAATAATTTCTTAAGCTAGTTCCAAAGAGTGCTTTTCTCTTTCTGATAAGAACTAAATATTTTCTCGAGTAAAATAATATACACTGCAGTACTTATTTTTATCAAAATTGCTTGCTTTTAGTAAAACGGGAAGAAATACCTTGTTTCAAAGAGCAAGCTTCAAACATACCATAATAGCATTATGCTAAGCTCATCTCTGTCTCAGAAGTGGCTGAAATCAAAATGATCAAGTGCATTTTTCAGGTGCTTCAGCACACATGTAAACAGAACAAAACGAATGGACGTTCCTGAGCGATTTGAATATCTATTCATACAAAATTAATAAATAAAGCAACATCCCTAACTAGCGAAATCTTTTTGAATTTCAAAACCATTTGCGGGTGCCATTTCAGAAGAATACTATTACACCTAAATAAAAACAGCAGAGCTGACATTAAGTGTGTTAAAAAAAGAAATTCTATAAATTCGTCTTCTTCGACATGGCCTCGAATTCTTTTGACTTTTCTGTGTTTCCCATGCACTTATACACCCGAGCCACATTTCTCAGCGCCTTTCCATATCTCGCATGTTTGTCTCCACACAGTTTTTTCACAATTTCTACAGCCAACAAATGGTTTTCAAGAGCATTGGGAAAATCTCCGACGCTCTCATATGTAGATGCAATATTTTCATAACATTTAGCCGCATTCGCGTTGTACGTCTGTGCGTTTTCTTTCTTCAACGTGCGCAAAGCACACAAATAATAATACAAGCCTTTCTGTGGATCACCGACCTTGATATAGATCCTTCCGACGTTTCCATACGTTGCCCAGATTTCATTTTTACTTAAAAATTTCTTCTTCAAGTCCAAGCATTTCAAAACGCAGTTAAGCGCATTCACATAGTCTTTCAGCTCATAGTACGTTTGCGCGCTGTAGTTCAGACAATCCGAGATAATCACGCGATCGTAATAGTTCATCAATTCGGACTCAATGATTCTGTTCTTGGCACTTTCAAAATAATTCATTGCGACTCTATGATCGTCTGAGCGTCTATAAAGCAGTCCTTTCTCAAGCAAGAGCTTCGCCTCTTTCTGCTCTTGAGTTATTAAAGTTTCCTCCAATTCAGCTGATGGTGGGTACGTTTGAAAATAATAGCTTTGAGTGAACTTGAAACACTTTTCTGATGACCATCGTTCTTCAGGGGTCGGCTTAAGCATCCCGTCTAATACCTCCGCCAGCTTTTCACTGATTTTCTTAACCTCAACGATTAACTCAGGCAATGCCTTGCGCTCGTTGGCGTTCAAATTGTCTTTTAGGAGAGCCAACTTTAGCATCACGATCCCCGCAGCGTAAACGTCAACTTTCGGCCAGTCGATTTCGACCTCGCCAGTCTCCTGTCCTCCGGTGTTATAAATCTCAGGAGGCTGGTAAATTATGCTTTTTAGATTCGTGTTCTTTGAATTGTTGCCTGGGATATCAAAATCCCCGAGCTTAAGGACGTTTGATGTTGGACAATAAAATACATTCTCGTCTTTAATATTTGTGTGAAAAATCCCGTTTTTATGAGCACAAGAAAGCCCATGAGTGAGATTCAGTGTGAATTTGAGCAGTGTCTGTTCGTTGAAGGTCACTTTCGCTTCCTTTTTCTGGTTTATGAACGTGGTTAGGTTCTGCTCGAAATAGTCCATGATGATAGCGCATTTATGTTTCAGAGAGAAGTTGTTTTCGACTTCAATCAATTCGCAGATATAAGTATGAACGAGATTTTTGTTATTCCATTTATTGATTTTATACATCCTACGGGCTTTATCAAATGCGTATTTGTAAGCGGGATCGTCTCGTGTGGAATACTCGAGTATTTTAACTGCGCAGCGAATTTTGGTTTTGATATTTAAAGCCTCCAGTACATAACCATTGGGTCCTTTGCCAATTTCTCTCTTGGTCTGGAGATTCTCAGACCTCCAGTATTTTTCGTCGTAAGGATTGATGTTTTCGCGAGGACGCGAGGTGGTTGAGTTCCGCTGACCCATCTAGCAGTGTCGTAGGTGGATGTCTAATGTAATCAAGGTTTTATTATTTATTAGCTTAGTACGCAATTTTACCTCGGAGTGATTAAAGATACATCATGAAGTTTTCTCAATTGAGTTTATTTAACTAAGACTCGAACTGCACAACAACAAAAAAAAAATTAGAGTTGCTTTCTTGCAGTGGCATTTCTAAAGGAAAATCAAGATATAATTCAGCCATCCCTAGGCAAGGCATACCTGAAGAATTCTTGACCTTTTGTAAATGGGGTAAGAAATAATAGAGCTGCTGCCTTTGATATTGTGGTGAGTATTTCAACTTGTTGATAACAATCAATTTTTCATATGAAAGAGTCATCGACTATTGGTTTTTCTTGAGAAAAGATCAGCTATTATTTCTCAAATGTATGAAGAGCGTTTAGATTTCCTTGCCAACAGAGAGAACAGCATAGTCATCCATCGCATAACAACCGTTCAGTGCTCAGACTGCTGGACAGCCTCAAGAAAGCAAAGATTATGAATGGCTAGATTGGCCATACAGATCTTTACAAATACTGTATGACAAGCTTAAAATCGAAATAAAGAATAACTTGGTCTAAGTGATTTTGTTTAGAAAATGAACCTAAAAACCGCGAGCGAGATTGCAACATCACTTGCAATTCTATATATCCTCATCAACCTCTTTACAGGAGAGGCGCAGTTTAATGCAAGCATTCACCTCACTGTCTGGATGCAGTCATATCGCTCATTATTACTCGATCTGTTTATGGCGCTTTGGTCTTTCCTCGGATTCCCTTTTCTCGTTCTCTTTCTCGTTATCTACACGTTTCTTGAACCCAATAAGCACTTGGCATACAAGATGGTCTTCTTTTGTGTTAACACAGGTTTTTTGAATGGACTATTAAAACTGATCTATACTTCCCCACGCCCCTGGTTTGCCGATGAAAGCGTAATTGCCATGGAATGCGTTGCTACGGATTTCGGACGACCTTCAGGACACTCCATGTTTAGCATTTACGTTGGAATAATGTTTTATCGTACTTACGTATACAACACAAAACATGATCCGACGAGTCTTCCAGAGGATATTGAGTCATTGGAACTAGGATCTTTAGCGAACGAAGAACCTCCTGCGATTGGAGTCGAAGACACAAGAAAGAAAATGATTTTCAAGCTCTATGTGCTCTCTGTGATTCTAGTGGGGATTTCCAGAATATATCGAGGTGCACATAGCTTCGATCAAGTGCTGCTGGGCTGGTCGTATGGAATATTATGTTTCCATCTGACCGTCTACTATTTGGAAAAACCTGTTGAGGACTTGTTTGATTATTTAGGAGGCAAACGAGGCAGAAGTTTCAGAAGACATTTTCTTGTTCTGGTTCTCGTTTTCTGTGGGTGTCTGCTCGCACCATTGATCATTTTCGCGATTAAGGAAAACACGATGGATCTTTCACCTTGGCTTGCGCTTATTAAGGAGAAATGCGGAATAAGCGATAAGAATCAGACATTGCTTGTATATTCGCTTTATACGGCGGCGTTTGATAGCCTTACTTTTGGAATTCTGTTCGGGATAATGTTCGCTTCGCGCAACATTTTGAGGGCAACTCACGTAGTTTCGACCTATAAAACCCTTATCCTGAAACTCCTGGTTGCGTTAGTGATTTACAGTTCCATTGGTTCTGTTATTTATGTGATCCCTCTAGGACGAAGTCCTTATGTGATTTACGTGCTAAAAGTGTCGACTTATCTCTTCTTGATCAGTTTCTTCTTGCTTGCGGTTCTTCCGAGGGTTTTCAGAAGGCTTAATCTTGAAAGGGAAATTGATGACGCTCATGCTGGGACGAGTCTAAAATATCGTCAAATTACGAATCCTTATTATATTTAACAGCTCTTGTAATCAGATGAGAGTAAGTAGAGAGAATTTTTTGTAAAGTTTTATAAGATTATCGCAGTTTGGAGAAAAGCGCCTGTGGTTCTGGAGATGGCTGCTTGACGTATTGCTGCGAGTAAAATTGTATATAGCTGTAAATCCTTAATGGAAAAGTTTTAACTCTTAACTTCCTGAACAAATAATGGGATGAAATGTATCAATAAGCTTAGATTAGAAGATTTCCTGCTTAATTTATCAAGGGGGAGATTAGCTGACGGATCAATTATAGATTAAGAACAATAGCATTTTCAATGGACATGGACCCTCTATCATTTCAAAATTAAACAACAAAATTCCGCCAAATGCCATCAAAGTATCGTGGTCAACACTACCAACGATTATTACTGATCAGCTTGTTTTACAGTATCAAATTGTAACTCAATTCTTTCAAAAAAAAAAGAAGATCGATATATGGTTCATAAATGCAAATTGAAATGGGTTCATAATTCAAGTCTCACTGGTAGATATGCAGCTACATTACGGACGAGAACAAGATTGTTATAAAGTTGAAGTGAACTAATTAATAAATATGCCGTCATGTATTAGTTGATTTACCCTTCCTCCTCCTCCGAAAATTCACTAAATTCATCTCTTTACGTTGAAAAGAAAGGAATATTGCTGTATTAACGTTGTCTACAAGGATAAGACAAGATATATCAGCTGAATTTAGTCATTATAAAGATTCAGAATAACATGTTGAAAATGCGAGACTCAGAGAGGCTTTCTTTCTAAAACCGAGACGATTTTCTGACAAACTTTCTCTCTTCTGATGAACGTAGCATCTGATTTGCTGATATTGGAATGCATTGGTTTATAAGCCTAATGCTCCAATAAAAACTTATAAAGTTTTCTGTATTTAGGAACTTAACCTTCAAAAAAGCAATCTTCTCAAAGTAACAAAATCTCTGTCTTCTTCGTTGCTGACACCTCCCCTTGCTTAGAAATGGAAGCCGATCTTCTTAACCCATCTTACGAAAGCGAGAAGCAAGCCCACAAGCTTAAAAGATTAGTTCAAGCTCCTGATTCTTATTTTATGGATGTCAAATGCCCAGGATGCTATGCTCTCTCAACCGTTTTCAGCCATGCTCAATCTGTTATCACCTGTGAAGGGTAAAGAGCTCCTCTCACTGCTTGTTTTGACTATTTTGCTTCTAGATGCAACACCGTCCTTGCTAAACCAACCGGAGGAAAATGCAAATTGACTGTTGGCTCATCTTTCAGAGTCAAGGCCTAAATTGACTACTTAGACAAAAAAAAACAGCAAGAGGACGACTCGGACTCGTACCGGCGTTTTTGGGGCTCATAGCTGATCTATTTTTGAAATTAGTTATTTAGAGAGCAAACTCTTCGTTGTAGTTACATATCACGTGGTAAATACATTGGCTATGGTTGATGAGCTAAGGGATCTCGTTCTAAAACCTATGTTCCTGTTTGTGCGTTGATTCTTCTCTCGATCCCTTTTAAAACCCCTTCAAAATAATTAACACGACAAAGCAAAGTAGGTAGCAAACTTAGGAAATCTGAAAGTTAAGATATTATCAACAAAATGCTCTCTTGTGAGTGTAACCCCTCTCGAAAATGGAAAGAAAAAGTGTTTGAGAAAAACAAAAATAATAATTCTGGTAGGGAATAACTTGGAATAGAAAAAAATTTTAAACATGATCTTCCTGAAGTTTAAACATTCCGATCTGTTTGTCGGTAACGGCTGCGATCGACTATCGATCTGATCCTAATTAATAGAATGAAAGAACGTTAGAATATTCGCTATTAAAAACGCGATATTTAATTAGGAGCACCGAAAAATTAAAACATAATTTGCTGAAGATTTAAGGAAGTGATAACCAACTCAACCACCCCACAAAGTTTCAAACTTGTAATCCAACAAAATGATTATGGACCCAGGAACCAATATTAATTGCCAGCAGTAAAAGCTTCCTGAAACTTTCTTCTTAACATTTTTCATAGGGATAAAGCTTTAACTTTCGTTGCTGGATACAGTACTCGTAAGTATGATTCAATCAACAGATAAGAATACTATTATTGTAGGCACTTTTAGTGTTCCTGACTCCAAAGAGGCCAAAACCATTGATACTCGAGGCTCTCTGAAGCGTAACTACATTTTTCTATTCAAATTCTGAGATTTTTTTAAAATGTCAAAGCACTTAAGAGAACCCCTGATGATGAAGTTCTTCTGACCGAGCTCGTTCTAGACGATAAGAAGATCACGATTTACGACATCACCTCGGTTATCGTAGTGGTAACTCTTTGGCCCTTCTACATTCAAATTGACTATTCAAAAATAGGGAGAGCAAAGACGCGGTGAAGCTTTCGGGAAATTCAAATGCTTCATGGACCATGAAGAAAAGAAGTTCTATATTGAAATTGCGACTCTGAAAGACGCCGAAGCCATGACACAATCAGCATTGCTGAACTTGCTGACGTTCGCTGAGCAAGTAGGTGCTGAGAAAGTCTATGTCTGCTATCGAAAGATGCTCGAGAATATTAGTAGCACTCGTTACTTTGTTTGCATTAATCTTAAAATTCTCTCTTCAAGGATCCTATCTCAAGACGTTCCTGTTCTTAGGATTTTCTCAGCTTACTCCCGAAGAGCAGAGCGAGATCTCGATGACGAAGACTCACCACATTCTCAGCTATGACGTCCTATCAGGCGATGAATAGAATCTCACTGACATTGCATAGTTACTAATTAATCTCGCTTCTAGAAATCGTAAAAAAATGATCAGCTAGAACGAAAACTGCATTTAGATGTTCTTTATGAAAGAATGAAATGCATATCAAAACTCTCGAATAGCAAAACCTCAATAAGATTGTAATGTATTAAAGAATAAGATTATGCTGATGATTTTTGGAGAAGGAAACTTTAATTGGTTTCGTTAACCTTTGTGCCCATATGAAAATTGCTGTGTGTACTGAGTTAAGCCTTGAATTTCTTGAAGATAACCTGTAATTTAATTGATTTCAAACTGAACTCAATTCTCTCTTACCTTTCTTCATATATTAATATAGAGCAAAGGATTTAAAATAGCGAGCCTAAAAACCTCTCCGAAAAACGAAAAACAAAACTGTAAAAAAAGTGATAGCTTCCTCAGGCACTTATCAAGCAGTGGGGGTACTGGTAGTTGCTGTATTTTTGTTTTTAATTCAAGGGATCCATTCCTTGAAAAAAATACAGCAGCGATCTCATAAATCCACAACATCCTTGGTCAATTTGCTAAAGTCTTTTTCCAGCTGTTGGAACGTACAGGTCACTAATTCGGATCTTAAAAACTGGAAAAGCTTCTGTTGATGAGAGTAAAATATTATAATTCAGAATAATAATAAGAACTCAATTACATCAGATGTCTCCATTTTGAGAATTCGAGCCTCGCAAGTTTTGAGCATACTTATCACAACGTCATAGATTATTTCTTCTCCAACTATCAGAGGTCATTTTCAATGGCTAGAAAGCAAGAATACCCAGTAAAAACAAATCGAATAGTCTCTTTGAGAAACTTCTGGGAGTTTGATAGCAAAGGATCGTGAGGAAACACTGAGATAAACAAGCATTAATCGTCATCTGTGCCGAGAGTAAGAAGATCCTTTTAAAGAATGTTGAATCTATGTACCTCATCAAGGATTGGAGATAGCTTAGGAATTTCTTTTGTTATCCGTTTCTCAAGCTCTTTAAGCATCTTTACCAAACCAGGTGTGCCGTCTTTGTAAACTTGATCCCATCCCTTTTTCTTCATGATGTGTACCATGATCCAAAATGCATCTGATTCGAGTTCTTTGTCAATGACGTGGTATTCTACAACAAAAAAATATTAAATTTTCCCCTCAGCACACCCAAATTACCTTTCTCTAGCCTTTGAATATTCATATGATATATCAACGTTGACGCAAGAAAGTTCATTCCTAAACAAACTTTTTTAATTCTTAAATTCTCTGTCGGAATTACCTTGGGTGTAGCCAATTTCGCTGTCAAAATTGGCGTATGCTTTTAATAGATTGTAGAGAAGCTCGGGTGCACCGGTTTCCTAATCATCACGAAATAAGAATACTCAACATGCTGTGAGCAATACGCGTTTAATGATAAATTCGGACTCAGGGATTGTTCTAGTGACGTCTTTTTTTATGAGATCTTTGACCTTGCACTCTTTGTTTTTGAGAACTTCATATTTGACTGCATTACACAAAGTCAGTGAATAATTTTTTGCCATTTCATTTACCATCTTTGTACTCTGCCTTCAATTCATCGATTTTAGCGAGATATAACCAGATCTTTCTCCTCCTATCCCAGTTATTATTTGAGTTATAAGTTTGCACGTACATTTTTTTGCCAACACCGATTTGTAAGCTTACATACATGCGACCGAATTCAGGAATTTTACGACCTGCTATGATATCTTTCCATTCATCAATCGTATACGGCGTATAATCTTCAGGTTCGATGATAACGAAATCTGAATCGTCTTGTTCGGTCACATCGGGTTTCTCGTTTTGAATGATCTCTGTTTTATAAATAAACGAATCCCTTCTATTTTGGAAAGCTGTCGGCAATTGGCTCTTTTTTGGCTTCAAAAAATGTTTAATAATAGTCGCCTTCACTTTTTCTTTCATATCAATCAAGCCATCTCTAAGATAGTGAAACTGATAGTATCCAGGATGCTGTTTGAATCTTACAAAATTGGGGAGATTCCATCCATTTTTTTGAAGTGTCTATTTTGACGTAACTCGAATAAAATTTATAAATGAGGCATCAATCTTCCAAAACGTCAAATCCCGAAAAATTTGCATTGTCATATATAGTTGTCAGTAATTCTAGCTGACTTAAAAATGAAAAGATGCTTAATCAGGCATACTCTGACTGTCGTTTTCTAGTGAAAATTTACGTCTGAGATTGTGAATGTGGAGAAGTTTATGAGTGTTGAGAAGATTGTGGAGGTTTGCAAATGAATCACGAATCCGCAATAAGAACAATTATTAACTTCAGGGAGTTTTCTATTCCATAAAAATATTTTGGCCCACTCAAGGAAAGGTTCATATTCAACAAACCCTAATATTCTCTAGAACTTCATCGTACTGGGGAGCTTCTCCAACTTAGCTTCCCTCGGCCTTAAAAATTATCAAAAGAAACAACAAAATGGAAGAGTTTTCAGAGGCAGTTAATCTAGTGCAATATAACGAATAATGAACTAAAATCAGAAAAATAATCAAACTTGTTAAAAAATGTATACGGAGCAATTTGACGTCAGCCTCTATCAAGTGAAAATACAGAGGGAGCTTTTATTTCTTTTCTAAATTAACAACGATAATCGAAAAGCCAGAGATATCCTGGCTATCAGAATGTTTCAAGCTCTAGTGGCTCTTTTCGTAAAAAGAATAATATTTCTTGCTTTTAACACAGAATGCAAATTTCATATGAATTAATTGTTTATGCGAGTTTGCATATTGAGTTATATCGAGGAAAACTTTGAAAAAGATCATCAAGTTTTGAATTATATATATCTCTATTAATTTAACATTTGATTCGTATGGAACAGTCATGATGAATTTTCCTTTGAGTTTATTGAGCTGCTGAGAAAATTAAATATTGTGCTTGTACTTTCTTGAAGCAAGCAAGATAATCACAGTTGATTTTTCACCCCGCTTGATGTGAGCAGCATATTAACAATGTTATTACAAGCAGAATAACCAAATATTCTTCCCCACTAAGATTTTGCGCCTGTTAGCATGTTTGCCACAGGAAACTTAAAATAATAAAATCCACAATGGACATTGTCATACTCAGATTTCAATTCAGTATTTTTTCGCCAATATAAAAGCTTAGTTAGAAGAAATTGCTTTTTCGTTGAGTTTCGATCATATGAGAGGCATACTCGCTCTAAAGCTACCTCAAAGGAATCACTCAGTTAAAACCAAATTTACCATCCTCTTGGGATTTAAATTATTAATATCGTTTCAATTCTTTTGCGTGTTATTGGAAGATAAGATACGGTCGGGAAGCTTCGTGATTCCCTTGTCAGAAAAACTCCAAAACAGGGGGAAGTTTTGAATTAATCTGCTCCGTGTAGGTCTCAGTGCATCTGCACCCTCATACAGACTAACACCAGCACAAAGTGCTGATGGATTAAATAAGAATAGGTTTCGAACTTTTTGAATTGGAGACTTAATCAGAAGAAGAACGCTCTTAAATCAAGCCTTCGATTGAAAGGGCTGTGCATTGATTATTATCTCTAATATCTGCTCGAATTAGGCATTTACTTTACAAAAAAAGCTCAGAAGAGCATGTATTAGAGTCTTTCGGGTAATTTAGAAGTATATTTAGCACCAAAGAACCAAGTTTTTCTATTTATTGCCTCTATTTTCTTCCCATTTGTCAACAAATTCTGAACCCTATTCAAAATTTTTATAATATTGATAAAGCTAATTATTAAGATTGAGCTATGAGTTCGTACATCTTCTATCCAACCAAAAAAGTTATCAAGACCAAATACACTGCGTTCATCAAGTACAGGTTCTTGATCCCTCTTAAAAACTTCCACGTTTGGATCTTCTTCTCTGACGGCCATTGGGTCTTCCAAGACTGCTCCAAAAATGAACTGATTTGTGAGGGAAAAGTCGAAGGTGATACCTCAAAGCTCATCGACGTCGTCAAGGCTCCAAGAGCTATTGACGAAGAGCGCATCATTTTTGCTAACTGCACCAATTTCAAGCTCGAATGTTTGAACCCATATACCGGCAAAATAGATCCTACTTGGACTGGCGACGCTCCAACCCTCGAAACTTTGCCACTTTCTGACAGATCAAATGACAACAAAGTCGCTGATGCATTCAATGACCTTGAAATCGAAGTTTTGATGAAATCTAAGTACGTCGGAATGATCGAAAGAAGAGAAACCAACCAAGGAAATGCTGATTACTTGCTCACTGTCTACCAGCAAGGAGCCAAAGAAAGAGTCGCTCAAGTCATTCACAACGCTCAACAAAAGCAAATGAACCTCGGCAAGGGTAACGAGGAAGATACTTTCATCCTTTGGACTCCATATCAATCGGGATCCTTCCAATTTTCTTATTTCAACATCAACCAGAAAGAGCAAGGACTTAAGCATATTAACGTACAACAGAATATCAACACTACCATCCTCAACGGATTCCCATGGGATAACAATGTGATCACCTTCTTCGGTAATGCTGATGCCTCCGGAGTTCCAGAGCAATATCTTTACGATTTCACCAAGGGAGAAATTAAGACTCTTCCAATGTCCTACTACCCTGAAGGTAAGGACACCTTGATGTCTGATGTCGTTGCTGCCGACCCAGAAAAGAAGAGAGTCCTTATCACTGAGGTTGTGGACACCTTGAACGTAGTGCTTTACAACGCCAAGACCAACAAGGCTGATTTCTTGAAGGAGCAAACCGAAAATGGTGTGTACGCTGCCAGCATTGACGGAAGATATTTTGTTGAATACGATGGAGTTTTGAGCGGAGAGGAGAACCCAAATGCCCCTGGTGAGACAATTATCAGTATCAACAGTCTTGTTAACAAGAAGATGTTCATGTTGCATTTCATGAAGCACGCTAAGGCGAAGAACGGAAAGAATTTCCTCGAGTTCTACGGTAACCCATACATTGCCAAGCACGTCGCAGAAATGCTCTCTGCCTAAAGAAGCTAACAAAAAGAGATCTTCAGAGGTGCATAAAGCAGATCGAAGGTTGCAGAAGTTACTTTATAGAAGCTGAACTATTATTGATAATGGTCGTCAAATCTAAGCTCCTAAGAAATTCATAAAAAAAAAATAAGAAATAAACATAGAGAGAGGGATAAACATTCATTGCATCACTCATTCATATTTCATTGATTGCTTGAATTCTAAAGATTAAAAGATGAAAGATTAAAACTAACTAGCATAGCCAAAAAGAATAACACCTCAAAATCTCCTATAGCCAGACTGAGCTGGCGTCATAGTGATGATTCTTGGCAATTGCTGATTATTAATAATGGCATTTCCTGAAAATGACCAAACCTGGAACTCTAAATTCGAAAAGAGAATTATAATAACTTAATTTGGTGTCCTTTTCGCAATAATGTCTTTCTTAAATCATTTCATTTATATATATAAAAGAGCAATCTTTAATATTTTCTAATTTAAAGTCTTCTAAATTTCCTAATAATCAGACCTCACTGCCAATTGACAGAAATATTTGGGGCATACTGCTGACTATAAGTTGAAGGGAAATCGTAGCTGCCCTTCTGCATTGTAGGTCGGCCAACTCTCTGGAGTTCTCTCTTCAAACCTTCGTTCTCTTGAATTAATCGATCCGAAAGTTTGTTCATATCGACTATTTTTTGCACCATTTGTTGCACCTCACCACCAAGTTTTCTATCAAAAATTAAAAGAATTACTCTTCTCGCCTTGCATAATTTAAGTCAACTTTAATTTCGCGCTTCTATCTGCCAGCTGGGCATCTTTTTCTTTGAGCGCTTTATCCACTTCATCATATTCTGCTTCCGCCTCTTTGAGCTCATTCTTCAAATCTTCAATAACTTTGCGTTGGTGCTCAATCACTCTTTCGGACTCAGTTAAATCGTTTTGGAGGTCCACATTTTCCTGCAACAATTGATCGTATCACGACTTGAAACCAAATA
>ENA-UOTZ01000530-UOTZ01000530.1-compost-metagenome-genome-assembly--contig:-NODE-530-length-31703-cov-21.995889_pt1 | contig 31703 bp, 27 predicted proteins | sample MGYA00238144_ERZ746983 | MGnify/ENA primary metagenome ERZ746983 (study PRJEB28759, sample SAMN06268863) | compost metagenome | isolation source: single cell | place: USA: California, Emeryville, Joint...
TCTGAAAATTCTTGAATCCGATTCGCAAACTTCGAAACACATGGCTTTTCATCCATTAGTCAGCCATTCTCAAGACATCAACTATGACGATGCTATTTTTGACCCCCCCACATTCAAGCCAATAAAGGGTCGTGAAAATCACCTCAATCAGACGAATTTTGCACAAGTGTCCCAGTGCTCTCTAGGCAAGCAACCAAAATCCCAAGAATACAAGTCACTTGACAATCCAAATAAGAGCTTCGACTTGCATAAATCCAAAACAGGAACACTTCAAACAAAAGACCATACTTTCGACCAAGAATTGACACATCTCAAACCGATTACAAAACCAACGACTCCAAACCACCAACGAAAACCAGACACAAATCCAGTTGCACAGAAAACATCATCTCCTATCAGACAGCAGTATCAGATTGACAAAAATTATAAATCGTCTCCTATGACAAAACCTCTTGAGCGTAATAAGACATCAAATTCAGTGCAGCAGCTCTCATATACGTTGCGAAAGCCACAAGTAATCTTGAATATTGATATTGGTGGTGGAAAGGTCTCTCAACTTGCACTTTTTGAAGGAGATGATGCCTTGGCGGTAGCTAAGGAATTTTGTCAAAGGAACAACCTGTTACCGGTTGTTGTTGACCCGCTCAAAAGGCAATTAGAGATTCAGCTTCAAATATATAACAAGCTAAAAGCAGAGCGCAACAGAAAAAGACAGTTATCTCGTTCCCGCCAGGAAGAAGCTATGAAAATTACGCCTGAGTTCTATCCAACAAATAGCGTACGTGATATTCCTAATAATGCCAGATTGAATACACAGCCTGCTTCGCCACCACAAAAAAACGCACTTAGAAAAGAAACTTCAGAGGCGAATTTACAAAAAGAAACAATAAAAAGACCTGTCGAGCGCTCTCCACCTGAAAAGAACAAACTAAAAGAGCGTTCTAATTCGGTCAAATCTTTGAAAAATAGAGGTAGCCTAAAATCTCCATCAACAGGTGATACCGATAGCTATGAGATGAAAGGTGGGAGGCACCAAGACGCACAAGAAAATAAACATGAAATTTTTAATCGTCTCTATCAAGATGCGATGGCGAAAGAGTATCGACAGAATCAATTGAAGCAATCCTATTTGTCTGAGAAACAGGAGCAAGAAATAAATGAATCAACTTTCCACCCAAAAATTAACCAAAACTCTGTACATTTGGCTGAGAAACGTCGAGAATTCCTCGATCAAAAATGGAAAGAGAGCGAAAGTAGAATCGCCCAAAGGCAGGGAAGTTCACCCAATCTGTCGCAGATGAGGCTTGAAAATATTTTACAACACATTCATTGTGAATCACAGCAGGTCAGTAAACGAAGCAGGAACAAAGGCGATTTCGAAAGAAGCTTATTCAATAATACAATGGATTCAGTCCAAAGGAGCACTGAGTTTTCAACAGTATCTAGCAGGACGCATTCTCGTCTCTATGAAGATGGGAGAAAGAGGGACTTGAAACGTGCGCAAGCAGAGGAAATCGCAAGAAAGGAACATAGCTTCACTCCAGAAATTAACAAGAAATCACGTGAGCTCAGCCGCAAAAACCAGCAAGCCATCGACAGCGATAACACTGTCCATGAGCAGCTTTATAGAATGTCTCAGTGGAGGGAAAGGTCGAGTTCACCTTACCGCTTAGACGATGAGATCGATCCGAAAACAGGTCAGAGGCTTTATCAACCTTCAATTAACAAGCAAAACAGATATTATGAAATCGCTGAGCGCAAGGAGCCTAAGGCTTTTGTTGAGGAAGTCGTTGAGGTTGATGAAGATGAGTATAACAAAATCATAACTCCAACTGCAAAAAAAACATTGAAAGCGTCTATCATGAGACAAACCAAAGGTGCAAACACCAAGACTAGCAACCAATCGACGGCAGGCGATAAAGTGTTGAGAGCTGTCTTTGATTCGCTTGATTCAGATAAAGATGGTTTTATCTCAAAAGATGCCGTTGATATGTCTAAGCTGGGAGCTGAAGTTCTTGAAGCGATATCTGAAATTATCGGAGCGTTAGAAGAGCAAGGCGCAGTCTACGATTTCGCACATTTTAAAAAGCTGATTCTTAAATTCGGTCTGTTGAATCGACTCGCTATTTTATTGGGTATGGAAGTAGAAGACGCATCTCCTCCAGTATACAATAATTTCCCTCATAAATCTTATATTATCTAATAGACGTCCCAAAACCAGCTCAATGAGGCAAAGCTCACACCTATTAAAGAAGAAAGTGACCCCATGATGTTAGTTTCTACTAATTCGAACCAAGTAAACTTAAACAGCCATTGTATAATTCTAACCCATTAATAGAAGAAAAATAAAGCTGTTACATTTGGCTCAAATGCTCAACAGCTCGAAGCTCTCAGCGCAAACCAGAATAAACCGTTATTGACAAAGAAATATGCAGGACTGGCTCGAAAAAGCTTCAAAATGCAAGAATAATGCTTTTAGGTTACCTAATAAATTTTTGTCAAAGGATATTTATATAATGAATTCGCTAACGTGAATAAATTAGTCAATATTTATTAGAAGCTGACTACGTGAAAACCATAAAATAAAGGGAATTAGTAATTCTCTGAATTATTTCTCTCTTTTTTTTAACAGCGCTTGTAGCGAAGAAAATTCTGCTTCAAAATCCAGAAACGTATCATACACATAACTGATATAAGCTGGATACTATTTATTCAGGTCTCATTTGAATATCATTCTTGCTGTTCTCGCTAAACATATATTCCTGTTGATGTTCTATCAAGAACTGTGTTGATCTCTTCACGTCAACAAACATTCCGTAGACTTTTCTAATATCTTGGATGTCCACTTCTTCGGATTTTCTTTTGGCAGCAACAAGGGAAGCAGCGGTAATCAGCTGAATTGCATAACGCAATGATGTTTCGGTTCCTGCAAGATATTTCTTAGTGCGAGCTCAAAAAAACCAACTCATTACCTATCTTCGTCAAGAGGTCTTTGGCATCCTCAGTCATTTCAACGTCCTCTTCTTCACATCTAGTATAAAGATAATGAGAATACTGAATTCTCTAATAGTTATCTAACCTGATATCCAAGATCTGTCTAAGTTCGTCTTCGCTGTACGGATTAGTGGTAATAATCAGCAGTCTGTCCAAGAGATCAAGAGGAATACCATGAGGGCTGCGAAGGCGAAGGATTTAGCCAAAATGATACCAGGTGTAAATATTATACCTCTTGTAATTTGTGCCTCTGATGGTGGTGATACCTCTATTAGTGGCAACAATAACAATAGGGGCGTTTTCAGTTTCAAGCGCACGATTCAGGAATGAGAAACACTCGATGTCCAACATGTGAACTTCGTCGATGAATAAAACTCCAGGCACAATATCAGCTTTGCCTTCTTCTCTCCATTCAGCAACCTACATCTCCATTAAGCGCTGAGAGCACACAACTCAACATACCTTTTGGTCGATTTGGTCTCTGACTTCTTGTTTAATTTCTCCAGTATCTCCTGAGAAGAGTGCCAAGAATCCTTGGGTGCGACTGTTGATAACATCAATTTCGTGCAAAGTGACGGTGTGCACGACTTCCTTTCTCTTCTGCAATTCACCTTCAGGACATTGCACGAATCTGGTCTGAGGACCCATGGCATCGTAGTCAGAAGCGCGGGCAAAAGAGCGACCCAATTTTGAAATTTTTCCAGAAGCCTAAATTGAAACGGTTGCAAATTCGCTTTAAAGGTCAGTTTTTGAAATCATTTCACTTTATCAATCGTAATGACGTCTCCAGCCACGATCTTCTCCTTCTGAATCGCTTCGATCATCTTGCTGCCGAGGTCATAAATAGTTTCCATTTCAGTAGTTTTCAATGTGATTTTTCCAGTCTTAGCTCCGCTGTCTATAATAAATTACACAAATATTATTTGCTGATACACCATCTCGAAATCATACTTGTTGACTTCTCGATCTCAATTTCGACAACCTATAACAATTACACAGGTCAGACCAAATTTCTGATTCCATCACGATTAATATATTACCTCTCCTTCAATGATTTCAGCTTCTTCCTTAATTCTCACGCCGATCGATCTTCTAAACGCTTGAGTAAGCGCTTCGGTCTTACTCATCTCCAATGAGAAGATTTCAGATCCAGCCAGCATGGTGAATGGGGTTTCTTCACCGAGGGCCTTTGCGATACCCATGGCAATTGCGGTTTTACCAGTTCCAGGCTGACCAGCAATGAGGATCGCACGACCGGCGATCTTTCCCTCTCGAATCATGTTTAAGATAATTCCAGCGGCTCTTCTTGCGTCTAATTGGCCGACCATACCTTGTGACTTTGCTCTTGGCTCCAAAGAGTCATCGACACCCAGTCCTCTAATGTGAGAGTGGGCTCCGATTCTCTCAATTCTTGTAACGTCTTTGACTTCGGCGATTTTAGGGTTTGCTTGCATTTTGCGTGTTTTGAATCTTTATATATATATTTTGAAATTTTGGAACTTTTGTACGAAATTTTTTCTAATACTGCAAGTGCAAAGCACTTCGGAAATAATTAAAGAAAATTATTAAACAAGATTTAGATATCCCTTCAACAAAATGAGCAGAGGTGGCGGTGGACACGAATACCAAATTACTGTTTTCTCCCCTGAAGGAAAACTGTTCCAAGTTGGTAATGAATAGTTTTGAGACTTTGTTGTAACGGGTTGTCTGAACAGAATATGCTTTCAAGGCTGTAAAAACATCGGGATTGACTTCAGTAGCTACTAAGGGAAAAGATATTGCGGTCGTTTGCACAGAGAAGAAAGTCACTGTAAATATAAGCGAGTTGCTCGGTGTAGGCTAACTTTGTGCTTGTCTGAACTCAGGACCGGTTAATTGATCCAAGCTCAGTGAGCAACATCTACAACATTACTGATACCATCGGAGCGATTACCACGGGAATAACTCGTAAGCAGAAGCACTGAACAACTGAATTCTGACATGTTTTCTTCAGCGGACGCAAAAGCAATCATTTCCAGACTCAGAATGGAGGCTGCTGACTATAAATTTGAGAATGGTAACTAATTAATGTGCTTTAAGAGTCTTATACATGCTTTTTTGTCTTATAGGCCACACTGTGCCAATTGATGTGCTGTCTCAACGGTGGGCTGATTTGGCTCAGATGTACACTCAAAAGATGTTCATGAGACCTTTGGGAGTTGAAACCATGCTTGTTTCAATTGACGACGAGAAAGGCCCTCAGATCTTCAAAATCGATCCTAGTGGACATTACCTCGGCTACAAAGTAATAATCCAGTGAATTTTACATATTCTAAGAAATATAAATTTTTCTTAGGCTTGCACTGCTGGAGTCAAGGAAGTTGAAGCTTCAAACTATCTCGCCAAGCAATTCAAGAAGAAGGAAGATTTGCATTTGACTTACAGCGACAACGAGACTATCGAACTCGCTATTAGCACTCTACAAAACGTAATAATTGTTCTAATTAGAATTTTTGTTTGACCTCATATTATTCGGCAGGTCTTATCAACTGACTTCAAGTCAACCGATCTCGAAATTGGTATTGTGTCTCGCAAGGAGAACAAGTTCAGAAAGTTAACCCCAGAAGAGATCGAAAAACATCTTAATGCCCTTGCCAGCAAAGATTAATCTCGTCTAATTCTCAAATCTATTTCGATTCCAGTTTTTTTGAATCGAACGTTTTATCTGTGTTACTATTAAACTTCAGATCAGCGTCTCTGAATGAAATCTTCTGAATTAAAAAATTTCAGATTGTGCATAACAAGCGTCCTCCTCTAGAGTAAATTAGTTTAGGGCACACTCTTCTCAATGACCTCAGCATGCGCTGAATATATGCAAAATTAAATGAATAAAACAGGGCGTTTATTTCTAATGTATGTACATTTGCTCAGACCCTTGCTGTAAAAAATGTGAAGCATAGAAAAAATAAAGGTTTACGATCCAAAAATAGAGAAGGAAAGCTAGCCAACGCCAAATTAATTCCTTCACCTCGCAACTCGTGAATAAAAATCATACTGGCAAATAACTAGTCAAATGGTGTCATAACACAGCTCTGGAGACGAATAAATAAAAAAACGCAGTAATAGGCATGGCGTTTCCGGTTGAGAGATTGAAAAAATTACATCTTCTTCGAATTGAATTATAAACTAGATAGATATCAATTAATTTGATGCGCACATAGTTGGAGCATCTTATTTTGCCTCAGCAAGGAAAGGATGCTTCCACAGGTCTTTGGCAGAAGGGCGGATCTTTTTGTCAAACTGGCAGCAGTATCTGATGAAGTCCTTTGCTGTATCCGAAAGATGTTCTGGAATAGGAGGACATTTCTGAGTCATGATGGCGATTGCGAGCTCGGGATAGCTCTTGCAAGTTGGCCTTATAGTTTAAAAAAAAAATAGGTAAGATGTCCTCACTAAAGGAACTACCAAGGATGGAAGGCAGTCGCCATCTCGATGATTGTACATCCAAGACTCCAAATATCAATTTTTCGTCCGTGTTTCTCGTTTTGGAATAGTTCTGGAGCCATCCAAAAAAGACTCCTAAGTAAGAAATAAGCAGTGATGAGTAATATTTCAGGTAGAGGCGGTGAGCTACCCTTTGATGGAATTGCATATTTCTGAGCTCGCCAAATTCGCAAGAGGCATGGCTTCGATGTGTTTCGAAGCTCCAAAATCAGCTAGTTTTACGTTACCGGCTCCGTCAGAGAGAATATTTCCACCCTGAGACAACGATACATGTGTTAAAATTTGATATACTTCTGCCAGTTACCTTAATATCTCGATGCACCACTCCTTGATCATGAAGATAAATTAACCCTTGGAGCACTTGCCGCGTAAATTTCTTAATCACTTTTTCTTCAAAAGCTCCATATTGTTTCAACATCGCCGACACAGAACCTCCAGGCATGTACTCCATATTTATGAATACATTATCACCCAACTGCTTGTAACCAAGATATCTAACTATATGCTCATGCTCCAGCTTTTGATACACCTCGATTTCTCTGCCTATAAAAAGAGTCATCTGCCCATACTCATCATTCTTCTCTTACTCAAGTTTGCTAGATGCTCGGATGGATCAGTGCCCACACGAGCAAGCTTGATGTGCTTGACCGCGATAAATTTTCCTGTCTCCACATTGAGAGCCTTGTACACCACTCCATAAGCACCTATTGCAAAAGAAAACAAGATGAACTCAACTTTTCATCCATGGTTGAAGGTCACCTTCACCGATTTGATCGCCAATCTTAATTTCTGTATCTCCGAAATCCAAGGAAGAAAAAATTTTGAGAGACTGATCTCTTTCATCATCGAGTAACTCACTCCGCGTCATTTCACGTGTTTTATTCAAATTGATATAATTGCCGCCCCTTGTGCCATTGTCATCATCATCTGTATCTCGAAAACCCATCGCTCTCTTTTTCCCCGACAATGGAGATCCTGAGTTCGATTTTTCCGATTTGTTCTCTTCGATACTATCAAAAATTCTTTGTTGACTTATCTGCATCAGTCCGGCGTCATCCCCTTTCGGCAAGGTTGTCTGTGACTGCGGTTGATCACAGTTTATAGAAGGTTTATTTCCGCCATCATTGGAAACAATTGATGTTTTTCTGGATTTATTCTCATTGCTTGTTAACGATGCTCTTTGACTTTGAGACTCATTTTCAATGGATGTTCGTTTGAGACCTGCGCTGTATTCTTGCGAAGGTGTTTTTTTATGTTGCTTTATAATGAAAACCCTGGGCGATCGAATCGTTGCGCTTTGAGAAATCGGCGGTTCTATTGACAATCGCTCTATTCTATTCTCTTGCTGCATGTTCCTAGTGTCTACTGCGAGATTCATAGCGAGTCGTCTCCGAGCCTCGGCGCCGAGCGCTTGAAACTCAGCTAATATAGCTTGTCCTCCTGTAATCGAATCGTTTGCACCTAATCATCGTGATTATCAATTAGAGAGCTTCCTCAGCAAATGAAAAAAATATGCGAGAGACTCAAAGATTGCAAAGAAATTCTAAGAAGACTAATTTACTCTGTGATCGATTTGCATTAGGATCATCTTTTTCACTTCTTGTGTTGATAACTGGTGTTAAATTTTCTCCTATGGTGCAGGATAAAGGAGAATATGAGGAAATCGTGCAATACGCTTGATTAGTTTTGGTTTTGAAGTATATTGCGAAAGATATTTATTGCTGTTCGCGAGTTCGCTGCGAGCTTTCTGAATGATTTGAGCAGGACTGCTCTCTCCATATTTTGATTTATTTTTTGCAAAGTCTGTGATAGGGTTTGACTTTGACAAAGAACGAGGATCCATTATTCAGGCGATTATTCGGTCTTCGCACTTTTTAGAGATCCCACATCGATTTTTCTGGTAATATTTTAACAGGCCAATTGATTTTAAATAAAATAAAAAGCACCCATGTATAAATAATAGTACACGCACACACACACCCTTGTACTTATCACCCATTCTTGCTCTCACTCACTCACGTCCCACCTTGGTTACATAATATATATACCATTAAATTTCTTACTGACTCTATGAAAAAATAAATCTCTTAGTGCCTTCATTATACTCATTTGATAACGTTAAGCAAACCGCTAGAAGCAAAAAAAACACAAGTTTTAGTATATTAGTATTGTTGCAAACAACTACTTTGGGAACAAAAATTTTTAAAACTCAAAGGTATCATTGAAATATTAAAAGACAGTTTAACGCAAATCCATATTTGAAGGGAGGAGAGTGCTTTTACCAAAGAGCCCATTGGATTTACTTTTCGTTGGGAACGCGTTCCAGAATCTAAGCGTTTCATCGCCGGCGCCGGTTACGATGTTTTGGCCACAAGGAGACATTGCTAGATACAGCACACGATACGTATGTCCTGTGAGCGTCGCCTGCTTTTGCATCGTTGGGTACTTCCAAACAATGATTTGGTTGAGAGAATACCCATGCGTGCTCACGATCTCGTTCACATTCTTGCTAAATAGAAGATTGCAAACTTGAGAACCGGTATCTATGCAGTCGCTCATAGTTAGCGTTTGCATGTTCCAGAAGCGAATGCATCGATCTGCAGTGCCTCCACCGCTGGCCAAGATGTTATGCTGGTGAGGTGACCACCCAAGCGCTTTCACAGCTGCGTTATGCTGCGAGAAGCGAGTCACTTCTCCTTGCTGTTTCGCGCTCCAAATAAACAACTTGTTATCGTTTCCTCCCGACGCGAGGTAGTTCTCATCAAACGACCACTTTAAGCCACAGATTTCTTGCTTGTGGCCGGAGAACCGAGCGAAAGAATCATCGTTTTGTCTTACATCACGCACCAAGATGTTGCGATCACGAGAGCCGCTAGCAATTACATAACCGTTCCACGCGATCGAGCCGACTCTGCCTGCGTGGCCGTGCATCGTGCGCACAAGTTTATTCTTGACGATATCATACAATTGCACCTCGCCGGTGCTTGTTCCAACTGCCAGATGGTTGCCTCGCTGGCTCCAAGACACAGAGGTGATGGACTCGCTCTCTGGTACTTCACAGAGCTTCGTTACTTTGCTATTGCAAGCGGACCAGATATAAACAGCGTTTTCCAGTCCTACAGAGATGATATTAGTGGATGACCAATCTAGGAGGTTCAGATAGAAATCGTCTTGAAGGTTAGGCGCGTCGAGTACCTTGTAAGGAGCCTTGTTAATCTTATGAGGGGTCTTTGAGAAAGGTGAGTATGTGTTTTCGGTATCCATGCTCGCAGGAGACGTTAGTAGATCGTACAGAGGAGTTGCATCGGCGTTCTTCTTTTCGGATTTGAACTTGAAGATGTTATTGGAGCGTGGTTGAAGGACTGGAGCGCCTGGTGTTGCTTGGATGAGGTTTTCAGTGACTGGCTGTTGGCCGAGGATATGAGTTTGGAGTAAGTTAGAGTAGATTTGAGAGTTTTGATCGTCTCTAATATTATCAGCAGTCTGAGGCTTAGGCTTGTCGTCTTTCATTCCTTCGGCAAGGAATAGGCCGTAGAGGTTAGAGCACACACGGTTCGGGATGAAACGATCTGAGGCACCGTTATCTTTATTTTTCGGTGTACTAAAACCAGAGCAATCCAATTTCATGGGACTTTCGAGATCCGATTGTTTAAACAGTAGTGGAGAACCTACTTTGATCGTGTTCATTAATAGTCAGGGCCTGAAAAAATAAGGAGTGTGTTTGATAGTTTCCTTTGGATTAGGTATATAAAAATTATTGTATTTTTATATTATGTAATCGTTGATACTTTTATACGTTTGTTGTGTTTATTGAGAAAATTTTTATTTTACGATTAAGTACCTGAGACTCAACAGTTAACAAAGAATTAAACCAAATATCCATCCAAACGATAACCGACGAATGAGCAGCCAGGCTGTAAAAGAAATAGCGAAGATGCTAGTAAGTGAAATGTTTACTTATGATCTCGTTTTTTTCATGAGAGTTCAGGACTCACGCTAACATTGATAAGAGCAATTCAACTTTTATTAAGATGATTCAGCCTGAGTAAGAGAAACTTCTTGATTTAGTTTTTTGAAAAGAGTCTCATACAAAGTGTTTCCACTAAGCTTCACCTGCATCTCAAAGCAGTAGGATTTTTTTGGTTGAAAGTTCAAATGTTCATCACGGTTTCCCGAGGATATGACATTACAAGTAGAGACGGTGATGTTAGTTTGAGGTTACTTGGAGATTTTCTCTCTGTTTAACCGAGAACGACTTGAAAAACCAAAAATTCGATACAATATTGCAACTCTCATTCGCATTCGATTGAGGGACGAAAATGAAACATAACTGAAAATTTGTTTGATGCTGTATTGGGTGTCCTAGGAAGCCATTGATTCGTTTTTTCGAAACCCAAGCTCTTATTTAGATTGGAGGCGCTGTTATTGATACTTACTTGTCTTTCCGTTTGCAACAAAAAAAAAAGAAAAAATATTTAAAAAATTTTAGCGGAGAGTGGTTTCGATCCACCGACCTCTGAGTTATGAGCCCAGCACGCTTCCACTGCGCCACCCCGCTTAATGAAATTGACTCGGAATAGGTTGCATGACATTTCGAGCACGAATTCAAACATAAAATGTTTTACGACATGAAGAATCATTTGCATATAGAATATGCGCTTTAGTGTCTACATTGAGGCTTTAGAAATTTATTCACTCAAGGTCTGACTTACACCGAATTCCTCCTTAATATAAAATATGCATCTTATATTCCTTAGACTGCATCATTATGATTTGAAGGACCAATGAGTATCTTACATTGAGTATTTTAGCAACTCGTGCCTACTTATCTTCGGCAAGAAGCACAAGATACTGACTTATGATAGAACGATATTTGTCATTTCGATGTTATTTTAGAGATTTGCATTGCAAAGCATGCAGACCAATCTAAGATTGGATAGACATTAGTTACGGGAAAATCATATGTAAACGTCATATATCGTGAATGATATGATATATATATTGATGAAAGATGTAAATTATTTTTGGGAAATTGTTTGTCGTTAGGATATCTCATCACCTTCGTGAGAAATGTATTTTCGAAATTTGTAGTTTTTCAAAAATTTCCATTAAGGTAAATCCCTTTTTATTTCCAGTCAGACCGTGCTTTGTAGTGGCTCTGCCTTGGATGAGGCAACAGATAATCCGATTTCTTGGGAGTTGTCATCAGGAATAAAAGAGAAGTCTTTAATTGGATTCTGTGATCACGCTGATGATAAGTTCTTCTGCTACCTAGTACATATCGGTAAGTACTTGAGAAATTGCAAGAAATAATAGAAGAGGAAATGCTGGGAATTCAGTGTGGTAGTGCATGTATTCTTAATCATAAGATTTCAGAAATGGGTGTAAAAGGTATCATCAGATTCCCTCAGCTTTAAAAAAACGCTATTTTACCTTTTTCAGATGGTCTTCATGACATGATAGCAGCACGGACGCCTCACGGGCCCGAGTTAGCTGTGCCCATGAGAAAATCGAGTCCTTAAAAAGGATCTCTCTTTTTCAAATAAGATAAATTAATTTGATTATATCAAAATAACCTACTTCCAAGATACATAATCGCTTCGAATTTAAAACACATAGTTATCATGGCCAATTAAATCCAAAAATGCCTTTTTCTGCACCGCCATTAAAATCTTTTTCAAAACTCATCTTTCTCGCTTCGATGCTCACAATAGTATTATAAATGAAGATTATAACAAGTAAAATATGAAAAACCTGCAGTTTATCAACATAGTTAAGCTTGCGTGAATGTATTATATATAGAGTTCTGTAGTTATAAAGACTTTTTCAAGCGAATAGTAAACTTATATAGATCGTGCTTATTAATTTATCTCCAGCCAGATTTGACCGAGAGGTTTGTCACTTTTTAAAGTTGCTTTAGGTTTATCATTTGTCACACTCTCATTCATTGTACTATTTAGAGAATTTCCATTTTGCTCTCTCTTTTGAGCTGTGTCCAAAGTGGCTTGCTTTTTGTCTTCAGACTTTATTGCTGGAGTAATCGTAATATCGGTAAGTCCACTCTCATATCTTTTCGCAGGGTCATTGTCACCTTCACTTCGCTCCCACTGCCAAATTTTCAATAATTTCAAGATGCTTTAGAATTACCTGTAAAACTCCTAATACCGCATGGAGAAATCCAACTACTATGAGGTAAATTCCTATCTCATAAATAAAGCTGAAATGATTAGATGCTGACATCAGAATCAGTGCACAATTATTCTTACGGCTCATATCTGTAAAGTAGGAGTGTTCCACAACTAAAATAAATTAGTATTATGGCTGCTAATGGATGGGATGAAATGATTACAAGCAGATGAAAATCCCTCTGGGTATCTGTCTCGAGAGGAAACCAAAAAGTATCTTCATGAATTTCAAGTCGAAGAGAGAGAGAAAGAGCAGGAATGAAAGGGCTCTATGTAAATCTTATTATGATCGAACCGACATATCATTACACATAGTACACCGCCCAGAACTTGTCATAGAAGTTCGCTGTGCTCCTCCCATCGGCTGCAGTGTCCGAGTAAGCTTCGTCGAGAAAGAAAATAATTCCTACACCACTATAGCAAAGTCCGACCGCACCAGCTAAGTCTGCGATCCAGAATCCATATTTTATTCCTTGTAGAACCTTTTCCATGATTAAACTTTATTTTGATGTCTTTAATTTTGGATTAGACTTTAAAATTCATACTGTCTTAAACGGCTCGGTAGAAAAACGCTTACTTCCCAAGCGATACACACAACCTACACTTGCTTTGTATGAGCTTGCTGAATAATATCTAGCGTCCAGGCATGCGGATCACAACAAGACTTTTCCACCATCAGCATTGGTTAGTCTAGAGGCAAATGAAATCAAATATTGGTATCAACTAGAAAATAGCTCGAGATAATCACTCAATAGGATCTCTACGTGGTTTTTTTTTATTTGTTGATCTAATAAATTGAATTAAAAATCGAATTTTCTGTTCTCTCACAAATAAACAATCTTGCACCACATCATACTAATTGAACAAGATCCCAAAATCGCATTATTTCTTGAGCAGTCGTTCGTTGAGAAAAAACCGTATGTTGTGCTGTTCTGCTCACAATTAGAGCCAACGCATTTTAATTGACTTAATTGCCTTGTTAACCAAATTACTTTAAAATAAAAAACTTTACTACACCGACCAATGATTTACACTGACAGTAGCCCGTTTGGACACTCCAACAAGGAAAAAATCGTACGAACTCCAGCTCAGGCCTTGTATAAGACTCACTTTTAATGCTAGATCAAAGTCTACAAAAATGGCGATAGTTCAGTTTCCTTTCAGCTGAAACTGAGACAGAACTATAAGCCTGAGGATGTCCTCCGAGAGATCTGTTCAAACTTAGGCATTCCATCCAAGAAGAATCTAAGGTTCTTCAATGTTCAAGGTGTTGAAATTTCAGTCGAAGAACTCGATTACATTGAAAACGGCGAGACGCTTCATATATCTCAAGGTAATTCGTCTGAACCGTCTATTAGATAGCTTAATTGGAATTTGCAGGAGAGGACTTTGATCAGTTCTCGAGTTTTGCGGAATACCGTATCGAAAAAGTTCTTGGAGAAGGCGGGTTTGGTAAAGTAGTGCTCGGAACACATAGAGAAACTAAAGAGAAAGTCGCGATTAAGTTGATTCACGCTAACAAATTTGGTAAAGATCACATTGAAGCATTTTTGCTGAATACTTGCATGATTAGGCACCACTCAAGATATTGACATGATTTTTTCTGAAATGGAAACCTTGAAAGAGCTACATCATGAAAATATTGTGCGAATTTTCAAATGGTTCAGCTTACGGAACTCACAATTGGCCTATGTGATGGAGTATATGCAAGGCGGAGAACTTCTGGGAGTTGTGCAGGATAAAGGAACTCTTTCTGAGGAAGAAGCAAGAGAATATTTTGTGCAGATATTGAATGCTATTAACTATTGCCACCGCAAGAGGTTGATCCATAGAGATCTCAAATTGGAGAATATACTTCTTGAGTCAAAGGAAGGCAAAAAAATTAAGGTAGCACTTGAAATTGTCAATTTTGAGGTTTATTTACACTAACCATACAGATAGTTGACTTCGGAGTGGCAGGACTCGCGACGAATACTAATATTAGTGAAGAAGCAGGATCTCTCAAGTATATGCCACCAGAAGTCCTAAGCGGAAAGGACAGAAGCGTTACGCCAGCAATTGATATATGGGCTATGGGCTGTATTTTGTTTGGAATGGTCTGCGGAGAGCTTCCGTTCAATGGCAATAGCAATAAAGAAATCATAAAAGCGATTTGTGAAGGGAAGTTTTCGTATCCTCCTACGATAGAAAAGCAATTGAGCAGAGAGGTCAAAGACCTGATTCAAAAAATATTGGTAGTAGATCCTCAAGAGCGCTATACAATAGCCGATATCGAAAGACACCCGTGGTATTTGGGCGAAAAACTATTGTAATTTGGGAATGTCCTCACTGAATTTGACATATTTTTTCTAATATATAGAGTTGAAGAGTTCCCCGTGAAGAATCTCGCTGATGAGCCAGTCAAGGATAAAAAGCCCGGTCTAAAGGATCTTAAAGTTACTAAACAATGGAAGTCCGAAAGCAGCAAACGACCTGGAAAAGATCCTTCAGCAATGAATTTCCATGCTCTAACTGGTCCAAAGAAGAAGGCATCGGTGTTTTTCAACGACGATATGACCAAACCTCAGACTTCAAAAGTCAACTTTGCGCATACTGGAACATTTAGTACGTCGCATACGTCTCCTCCAATAAGGAAAGCAACAGTTGAAGACAAGACAGTAGGTGATGTCAAGCAGACGACGAAAAAAGTATCGGTCATTGGTACCACCACAACAAGTAAACGATAGTATGAATAAGTTCTCTGTTTAATAGCTGTCATTCTATATGTTACACATTTCGCATGTCATGGATTAGCTGAACCATTTCTTTGTGGGACGAAACATATTTTTTATGATAGAATTTGGTCGTTAAATTTTGTATGAGGAAAAAAAAGTTCACATAATCTTTAACAAATTTTGATCTTTAATTGTAAGTACATTTGGAAATATTCTGAGTTCAACGCAATATCATGAACACACAAGAAATATATGCATGTCAGCAGACTTTATGCTTTATCATCAAGGTAGTCACATCAGAATATTATTTATTTTTGTCTGATTTACTGTTGGTTCTGTTAGCTTAGGTATATGGAGATATATATATAGTTTTCTCTGAAATGACAATAATGCTTGTGCAATGAAGCTCAACAATATTATTAATAGTTAGTTGTTCTTGATATCGACTCTAATCCAAGATTACAGAAGGCCATAAAACTCAGCTTGGTGCAAACGGAGGGGTATAAGACGCTGTGGTAACAATTTGAAACGTGTGTTAGATGGGATAAATGCTGAAGGAGCGAAGGGTGAGTATAGCGTAGGGGTGATATATTTTCTGGGATTAGGTCGATTAAAGCGAGACTGACTTAATAAAAAAGAGTCGTGAGGTAAACTAACGAGTCTTTTGACACTTTCACCGACTCTTTACTTCATGTGGGCGTTCATAAAGTCAGGATCTGGAACAAAGTCATTCCCGATAAAGGTGAAACTGTTGTTGCAAAAAAAGTGATGAATACTATTGTGGGTATGTGTATTTACCTGATGCAATTGTCTCTGATCCATTTTCTCAATTTGGCCTTCTTATTTCCATCATTCTTGCTATACTTTTCAATGTGGTCGTTGTAGCGATCATTCGTCACGATATATGCTCCCTTATTCTTAGCGTACTCAATGATATAAGAATCGTCATAGTTCCAGTTTGGAACACCAAACGCGAGTCCCTATGATTCATTATCATGACTGTGACGAGGAAAGAACTGTACCTTGGCTTTGAGCTGTAAGAGAAGATCAACGTTGTCTGGAATATGCTTCAAGCTATCTCCAGTGCTTTGCTAAAGTTGTAATAAATTTAGCATTTTGCAAGATTATTTTAAACATACAGCGATAACTTTCCTCCTGGCAACTTCTTCTTTGTTGAAGCAATAATCAGGTAGCATAGCATGGACTGGATGACCTCGTTTGATCCAGTAATCAAGAGCGATTTGTAATCCTTCCGCTGAGAATTGCGTATCTCCGTGTCTGATAGCGACGTTTTGTCCATCCAATATGATCAAAGTCTTGTCTTTCTGTTCCTTAGTCTCGATGCTCAGAGGTCCAAAGTTCTCCATTTGCTGCAATAAGTTCAAGTGTTAACATCACAGGGAAAGATTGGATTATCTTACATGAGCCAGATGCGCGTCTAATGAAGGGAAACCATCAAGCGAAATGATTCCCATAAAGTCTTTTGTTTCTTTGGAACTTTCACCCTAATCAATGCGTTATTTCTGCGTTTTTGAAGATGTTTTACTTCAGAAGCACTGTCACCTGTGCTCGTACATTTCAGAGTTTCCAGCATGATTTTTGTTGATCTCAGACGCACAAGGAACGCCTTTTCATTTGGAACATTGCGCATGGTTTTATCCTTAATCGTCTCATAGTATTCGGTAAATGGAACGAATCCCAAGAGAGTCTTATCGCTCATGATATAAGACTCTGCTGCTAATTTAGTGATTTCCTCACGGTCATTCTCTTTCGAGTCTTCAAGCAGTTGGCTTTCTTTTTTCACAATTTCACTGTGCAACAACACGAACTTATCCTTTAGCTGCTTGTAAAGCTTGAACATGTAGTCTGCGATGTTGTGGTTGTAACTCAAGTAGAGGATGACTGGGACAATGAGATTCAGATAAACCTCCGAAAGATCGCTAATCACGAGATCGAGAATGTGATAGATCAATCCATAAGTATTTTTGACAGTGTCTTTGGCCAACACGTCTTGATCGATCTGCATAAAAGTTTTCTTTGGTTTCGTTCCTTCAATTTCAATGCGAGGGTCATAACCTAACAATTTTCAACGTGTCACGCTCGATAAATCCAAATCAATTTTACCTTCAATGGTATAATGAAGAGCGAATACTGTCAACACAACAATTTGTCCGAGTAGTAGTCCCACATGAGGTTTGCTTATGTCCTTGTCTTTCCGCACATAATTCATGTGCTTCTGAAGGAAATCGAACATATCCGATGCCACTCCATAAAGCTCATCCACCCCAATTTTGGTGAAGATAATGTTGTAGAACCTCAAATAAGAAAATGCAAAGTGCTTAAAGTAGTCTTTCTCTTGAATCTAATGATCAATAGTCGTCACATCTCCACAGCTGAAAGCAATCGGTCATTACCTCCGAATACTCAGTTTTTTCTTTCAACTTCAGGCATGCAGTTCGAGCGTCTTCCAAGTATTTCTGAAGATTTTCTTTGAATTGGTTTGGAAAATGAGCTCCATACGCTCTGATTCCCCAATAAATTGCACCAAGAGGGTCTTCGCTTGCTCTCGAATAGGCTAAAACACGTTGAGCAGAAGATAACATTCCAATTTTTACTGGAAAGTAGCATATAATATTTCCCCTCGAATGGATACATCGACACTGCACTGAAATAATAAGCGATGATCGTTTGATGAAGCTCTTTTTTCTGATTGCAAAGCTTTGCTCTAACAAACCACACAATTTAGTCCATTTGCTGCAAAATAATCCCTACTTTAAGTGAGTCAGTTCTCCAAGATAAGAGATCAAATTTGAAGCGATCTTCCTTTCATAACAATCTGCTCGTAAAGGGCTCTCTTCAAGAGAGTAATACTATTTATTTCAATATTTGAGCTTGGTTCGTCTCAATTTCTAGAAATTACCTTCGCGACTAGCTTATAGAAGCTCTGAATAAACTCCACGCTCGTGGAAATAATCTTGCTAATGTCGTCAGGAGACAGACTCGCTCCTTTAGATTTTGGGGGTTCCAATTGCGATTTAAGAATCGCCCAAATTCTCTTATCAATTTCTTTTGAATTCACAAAATCGATTCCGCTCTCAATAAGCACAGTTAATATCTTCAACATGAATACTTTGAGGCTGCTGAGATCTGAGATAACAAGAAGAGCTTGTTTGGGGTCATTCTAGTGGCGTTGCAAGGAATGTGAAGAATAGATTGAAGCTAGATGTTACCATAATGATGTTTTTCATAGCCTTCTCGATATCTTTGAAGTACACGTAGGCTTCATCTGTCTTCATAGCATCCCAATCGACCTTAGAGAGAGTTTTAATCATGATTTCGCAATTGTCATGATTGGCATTAAGAGTGTTGGTTTGAATAATCTTAGGTTGTGGTTCTTTTTCCTTTTCTTTGTGCTTATCGCCCTTGGAATGAGCGCCTGCGACTTTGTAGATACGTTGCGGTTTGTCATTGTATTGCTTGTCTCTATATTTTCCGTTCTTCATCGGAGAATTTTGCATTGTTAATTGTTTTCGGTGCTAATGACTGTGTTTTATTTCTGTTCAACTTAATCAAACGAATCAAATTGGTGGGATGATGATGGATAAAATTTTCTTGGAAGCAGAAGCTACCTGGTCGAAAATTCACACAATTATGCAACAAAATTACCCATTTCAATTCCCATTTAAATAAACGAGTTTCTATGGAAAAATTTGTTTATGTGACACATCAAACCCCACTCACACAAGGCAACGATTTGAGAAACCAGATCTATAATATTACTATCGTCTTCATATATGTCTATCTCTTCAAAGTAACTATTTGCCTTTTTTACATTTAAGAAGGCAGGTGTACAATTTGGTGATTTCAAGGATAATATTAAATGTTTTTGTCTCATATGGAGTTGCTCAACAAAGTAATAGATCAGCTGACTCACGCTTTCGGCCCTTGTATCAAAGAATCAAAACATACATCAATTACGGTTTTATTGGAGATGAGAGTAGTCAAAATTCTTTAGGAGAAAATAGATCATATTAAGTACGATATTATTTAATCACAATACATCAAATTTTTATTTTAGATTATACAATCTGCGCAAAATTTTCGAATAATGGCAACAAAGAAAGGATTCAAGAAATCTGAGGGTACAAGCCTTATTGCAGTTATCGGTGATGAAGACACTGTTACTGGCTTCTTGCTCACCGGCATTGGTGAACGAAACAACAAAGGGGAAACCAACTATCTTATTGTTGATTCCAGTAAATCAGAAACTTGATGTTCAACTTCGAATGAGATGATAAATAGAAACGCCTACAAAGACGATTGAGGACACGTTCAAGAGATTCTTAAGGACACCGAATATTTCTGTCATTCTAATCAATCAAGATGTAATTAAATCCAATGCTATCATGAGAAATATCTTACGAATGACAACTAGATTGCTGAAAAGGATTTGCGACCTCTAATTAACGAACATGAGGGAATTATTCCTACAATTCTAGAAATTCCGAGCAAAGAAAATGCTTACGATCCGAAAAAGGTAAAACCATTACATCGAAAGTTTCGCATTTATCACTGTAACCCGTGAAATAGGATACGATTATGCAGAAGGCTTACAGGATGCTTTACGGAAGCGATTTCCAAGAATAATATTCATGTATTAGGTAGTTTTCATGAATTAACCTTCTCAATCACATTGGCGTTTATCACTTATTTCTCACATCAATAAAATTCTATAAAATTGGATCTCCTATAGGATTTTCATTTAAGATTACCTAATATTTCCTACCAACAACCACATTATTACGAGCTTTGAATATAGATAACAACAAGAAATTTACTGTTGGATGCACAAGAAGAATAATCATAGAGTGTTGATGTCGCACACAAAGTCGTGTGATTCAAAAAATATGAAGTTTTTCACGAGGATCTAGTAATTATTATAGTAGGACCTAATTTCTTTTGGAGTTGTGTTATTAGATGAAGCTTTCGTTTCTGCCTTGGAGTTATCTGATCCAGTAAAAGAGGTGTCTCTGAGCTCCTGCTTGCGCATAGTCACCGGTGATTTTGTTGATTCGAGATATATGGTCCTGGGTTGGGCTTGCTGATCTATATATTTTCGAGTAGGTGAAGAATAGACATGATCCTCGAGGTTAAACCGCACATTTGGTGTATTATCTTCAAAAATCTTGTTCTTTTTGATTGCTTTCGACGGGCTTTCTTCTATTTTACTTTTTGCTCCCTCCGGTTCAGTGAAGATAAGGATATTTTGCTGTTCATCTTGCACTGCCTTAGAATTCGGAACCAAATTGAAATCATCTAGCGAGAAAAGACCCAGCAATCCTTGCCAGAGACATTCGACGAGCCGTCTTCTCTCATATACTCTGGTGATTATAACGTAATCTCCTTTCTTGAGACTGAAGTTGTCTCCGTCTTGAGCGATGGTGTTGTTTTTCACAATACCGAATGCATATGCTAGCAAGAAGAGAGAAATTTGTGTTTTAGGGTGTGATAGAGGGAAAAAAGTTACCTTTGGAATTTCCTCTATCGTTGAAGTCAACGAGCTGTCCGTTATCGCTTTCGTGAGTTATTTGAGGAAGACTTTCTTCATCCTCGATAGGTTCGAGGTTTGCTTCATCGTCTTCATCACGGTTCATTGACTTAGCTAGCCGGTCATCGCGAGGCACCGATTGGGCCATTCGATCGAACGGATATTGTAATTCTGCATCTAGATAAAGAGAGGAAATAAATTTCAATTTTGGACAGAAAAGAATAATTACAGCGCGAGGGTTGGTAGCTATCTCTTGCCTTTGAGAGAAAATCTTCTGGAAGGGAAACTTGTTCCATGTGCCTAGAATTTCCAAGGTTCTTTTGATCTACCGGTATAAGCATTATCAATAATTATATAAAATCGCTTTGAGTACCTATATAATTGCTTCGACTGATCATCGACTCTTGCAACGAAGGCTGATGGTACTCATTGTTGAGATATCGTTCAGCGTGGCTTTCGATATGTTCTGGCACTCTTTGCTGTGCTACTCTTTCTACATTCGGCATTGCTCTTCTTTCGATCGGTCTCTCTTGCTGTGGCAACGTGTGGAGTGGAGATTCTTTGATTGGTGATCGGTAGCTAAAATCTTCTTCTTCAAGTCTTTTCCCTCCTAACGTCGCATAGACGATAGGACGATTGCGATCCGTCATGACTTCACTGACCTCGAAGGTATACGGATCGCCACGGATTTTGTTTGCTCGCATAATGTTCGGATACTTTTGTTTTAGCTTACGATTTTTCCTTGGTTGGACTTTTGCGACGCCATTATTCTTTGAAGGCACAAGACACTTGTCAAAATAGGAATCCACGAAGAAGCTGGTAAACATTTCATACTTGCCATAAATATTTGGCTTTGATGGCCCTCTATCTTCCTCTTCTGTTCCCCGCGAATTTTTTTGTGGTTTCTGCGTGTAGATCGTTATATTTTCTGTATAGATCCTACTACTGTTCTTTGTTTTTCGGATAACTTCCCTCTCTTCAGGGGCTTCGCCGAATTCCTTTGTGAATGACATATTCGACTGGTCAGTGAAACTCATGTTCTGCAAATCTTGATAGACCGAATGATCGGCTTCAGACTGATCGAAAAATCTCGAGTTGCGAGCGGTTCCTGCGAGATTAGAAATTGCATCGTCGTTAAACACGTTGTCACGACGTGACTGTGGGACTTCCCAGTCGCTCTGATAGACTCTGTTCGGGAGTTTATATACTCGTTCGATATGCTCTTCAGGGTCACGAGACATTGACCGTTTTCGCCCGGTTGATGATGGGTCGACGTCACGTGAAGTTGAACGTCTGCGAGTTATGGCGTTTTCACGGTCACGAGATGTGGAACGTTTTCGCAAGATCGAGACTGGTGAGTTTGCTTCAGCGTGGGTGGTATCTTGTATTTTATCAAACTCGTTGTTTGGAGACACGCTTCTGCTTCTACTTCTGCTTCTGGGACGTGGCGATTCATCAAGGCCATTTAAATGATGGATTCTAGTCAACTGTGGTTTCGATGGTGCAGTCATGAGATGGGACCAAAAAGTTGTCTGTGTCTTGTTTAAAAATTCTTCCAACAGCAGCCTTGGAGTCGATTTCACTTTAGTCTGTCTTTTTTGGCTCAAATAATTTGCTGATGATTCTTTAGTAATAGGTTTCTCAGCTGCTGGAGAAGCCTCTCGGCTCTTGTAAGTCCTTTGGACTTCGTTCTTCTGGCTGGATATACTGACATTATTACTGCCCAGAACTTTTGACCTTTCTAAAGCCTCATTGAGGCGGCTTAGATGAGAGCCTTGGGCTTCTTGCATCAAAGCGTTCTTTTCAGGTTGTGAAGCTATTTGCGCTTGCACTCCAAAATCAGCAGTGGGAGTTCGATCTCTTGCGAGATCAGCAGGATCGTCTTCAACTGCAAAAGGATCTGCGATTTTCTGATTTGTTTGGTTTGTTGAATAATTTCCTGCTCCAGTGGATGAAAAATTCGTCGAAAAAGTTTCCCTTCCTTTGTAGGGTGAAGCTGTCCTCTCGAATTTTTCAGGAGTTCCTGCCCTCTTGAAGTTTTTGGAATGATACAACCCACTTATCGTTTGATCAAATGGGTTTTTTCCTGCTTGAGAAAGCGGCTTGGTTGACAGCTGATTGAATATTTTTGCTTTGTCTTCGAAATTGCTCCAAAACTCTTCGAAAATCAGTCTCGTTCTGATTGCTTCAATCCAAATATACCAATTTTCAGCTTCATTTACGTCCTTACAAGCCAAAAAAAGACTTCGGCCGTAGTGCACTTGGTTTCTCTTACGCCAATTTCCTACATCTAGCACTATTCCATATGGTTTCTGCGAATCCTCTTGTTTAGAAACGCGAACCTTATAGATATGTTCCAACTGAATGACTCCAATTGGATCATTATTCATTTGCTCCTCATTTAAATACCATCTTAACGTGCGTTGCCCCAACGTGAAATACCTCGGAATCCATTTCTTTGGGGTTCTTATTGCTTTCTTCTCAAGCATGTCAGCCTTTAGTACGATGTCTTTACCTCCGGACAACCCTGAGAGCTTTGTTTTGACATTCTCTACTACCTCTTCTTTTTGATCTTGGTGTTGGCTGCCTCCTTCTTCAAGTTTCCAACGCGACATGCTCTTTCCTGATTCTTCTATTCTGCTGCTGAGCTTGGAGTCGTGCTGGTCAGTAAAGTTCGTTGTTTCTGAAATTTGCCTTTTAAGGTTCCTCTTGAGAGAATAAGGCATTTTTTGGAAGAGCAAATCATTTAGGAACGGGAAAACAAATTTATAAATGATGTTTTTATCTTCCTTTTGCTCGTGGATCGTAATTAGACCTGCTTCTTTAATCGCTTCTAGTGCATTTACGACCTTTGAGTGAGTGAGGAGATTCCCTTTGAATGGATTTACAATGATGAGCGTTTTTAGATCGAATCTTTCGCCGAACGAGCTGGCGAGTTTCAGCAGAAGATATTGCTCTAGTGGCATTTGGTCTAAATTAGGGTTATAAAGCTTATGGCAGAGGCTCGGGATGGGAATGTCAGCAAAACTCTCGCCATAAGATAAGACCCTTTTCATTTTTTCAGTTAAAGCAACCACTCCTCTTTCATTAACAATTTCCCTCTTTAAGCAGGATAATAGCTGAATGATCAGCAAAGGGTTGCCTTTTGTTCTATGGTGAATTATGTCAGCTGTCTCTAAATCACATTCGGAGGTGGCTAATGTATCCGCAATCAATTGCGCGACCTCTTTGTTTGTGAGGGGATCAATTACAATCTTGGCCAAGTTTGGCTGATCGTTGGTGAGATCGATGATGCCCTGCTGGAGGAGCTGCGCCTTCTTTGACGGTAAGAATTCTAATTCATCAACTCTAAACAGCCCAACTATGTAGACTCTCTTGAGGCTTTTCGCTACTTTTGAGAAGAGACTCCATGAAAGTTCATCATAGTCTTGGAGGTCGTCAAGAAACAGAACCAATGGAGGTCGTGAAGAGGCGGTGGTGGTGTGGTTGTTTCCTGTTTTATATTGCAAGACTAGTCGATTGTCAAGTGGCGAGTCAGATTGCGGTGTTTCGAGATAGGCTTTGATTATTTCAAAGCAGATTTCAACGACTATTCTCTGCTCTTCTTTCGAAGGTTGTACCAATTGAGAATTTGAAATATCATTGCTCAGATCGAGAACATCGTTGACGATAGCAATATTTGTGAGTAGTTCTTGCTGGGGAGTTACTAACTTCTTAAGGGTTTCTTCTGAAGAGAGTTGATATTCCTGGGACAGTCGGGATAATAAGTCCTTCAGAACCTTTCTCCATCCGTTCAGTTTAAGGTTTTGAGTTCGGGCTTCGATGCTGCTGCATAATATTAAAGGCAGGTTACCTTGTTTCTGTCTAATTGCTTGGCTTAGCGAAAGATATAAATTCCGGGCGAAAAGAGTTTTCCCGCTTCCCATCGCGCCAGCAATAAGGCTTAGCCCACAATTCGATGGCTTACCCAGATAATCCAAGATAATTTCTTTATTTCGCTGAAGTAATTCTTGCTTTCCAATCATCTGCGCACCTTTTTCCGTCCAGCGATTTTCACTGCTATCAGAATTGTGCATGTGAGTTCTGAGCTCATTGATTGAATCTGCCAGATAATCAACATTGCCATCCTTTGCGGCAGCGATAAATATTTGCTCTTGAGCGATTCTTCCTTGAAGACCTTTTCCAAGATATGGCGTAAAAGCTATTTTCCTTTCAGCCTCCTTTTTAGTTGCTTCGTCGAGGAGAATTTTCGCATCTTTTTCTCTGCTCGCGGCAAGCATAAGTATATTAGACCGGTGAACTGGCTCACCAAAAACAAAAATAGTCCGCTGCTCTTGCCCGACAAACCCTAAGTATACATCTCCCGTGGATAGACCACAGCATACTTTCCCTTGTAGATAATTTGAAAGTTCTGTCCAAACACTTAGTGCACTGAGCACCCCAGCTACTGCTGCTTCTTGTTGCGCTTGTGGATATAACCCGAAAATCAAAGTCGCTGTAAACCCTCTTTGATCCAGCGTTGTTTGATGAATTATTCCTTGGTACAGGTTTGCAATGGACTGTATTTTCCTTACGTATTGGTTGAATGTGGTTACTGGCGTTTCAGACGTAAGAGTCGATGGATCAATCATAAGGTTAATTTGAGCTACCGTTACTTGACGGTACTCGCATCCCCAATTTTCGATCGACTCCTGCGCGAATTTCACATATTCTTTCGGAACATAATTTGCAATTTTCAGACTGAGTCCCTCTATTAGAGTCGGTGAGAGCCCATTTTTAAACATCAAAGGGCTGTTTTTGGGCGTTGGTAGTCTGCCTCCCTTAAAAGCGGTCACGTAAAAGAACCCTTGCTCTTTAGACATACCATTTCTGCTCTCTTTCAAGGAATATGTAACAATCTCCTCACAGACAAACATGTCTTTTATCCGCTCACAAACGCTGGTGCAAACAGCCGTATTATTATCCTTTATCATCGCATTTTCGCAGTCTAAAGCTTCCAAAAATGCGCTTCCAAGAACAAAATACTCAACCTTATTCTCTATTCCACCAGTATGCAGCAGAGATACATCTCCAAACCCAAAGCTGATATTGATCAGAGATTGAATTCCTTCAATCGATGTGAGATCTTGTACGGCTTGTCTGAAATCAAAAGCTGCCTTGAGTGCTACTTTGCAACATAAAGAAATTTCGTCTTCTGTTCTGTTATTAAGAGGAGGCCAACCGACGATGAGTTTGTGGTTTACAAATTTTAGAATTTCTGCTCCTGTTTTGCCGATAGTCGCTTGAAATGCATCTAAATACCGATTATAAAATTTCGCAACGTGTTCGTAGCCTTCGTTCGATTTGCTGATATAATCCGCTTCAATAGTTGAGAACTGCGGAAGATCGATGTAAGCTAGCAAAGTTTTGAAAGTGATTTTTTCTGGAAGAACGGCTTTTCGTGACTGAGAATCGATTAAATAGTGAAGTATCACATCAGGAAGAAAGTAAATTCCTGAGTGTTTATTTGTAAGGAGTTGTGAACTCGACAGCATAGTAGAATTTCGCTGAGCTTGTTATATTCTTGCGCTCACGCTATTCGAATAAATTTTATTTATTTGAGCTGACTACGTGATATTCAAACGCTGGCGGAAGATGTTGAGAATGACTGATGTGCTTTAATGATAAATATAGCAGAACTGTTGGGGCCAAGATCAGAGAATCGAAAGCTGAATCTGATCGTTGATGGATCATATTAACTTCTCTGAGATTTTTTTTCTTGAATTCTGGTAACATTTCATGAACAATTGACTTTATTAATAAACGCGTAAAATTGACAACAATATCAATTCTATCGAGAGTTCTTAGGAAAAAGGAATTTGATTATCACGGCAAAGCAATAAGGTCTTCAATAGAGTTATTCTGATATAGAGGAAGCATAAGATTTTGTTAAAGTTATAGTTAAGTTGTCTTTAAAGTTTAATCTCTTAAACGCATTTGTCTCTTTTTAAAGCAAGCATTATTGTATTAAGTCAATTATTGCAATTCTATGTTGTGCTAAGCAAAAATTAAATTTATTTATTTGCCTTCCTGCCGTCACGCCCAGGCGGGCGGAGCTCTGGATCCCAGTTAGTATCCAGATTGGAGGGTTCTTACGTTAACAATCTTGCACCAGAATTCAACGAGGGAATTATCTTCGTTTCTGCAGCCTTGATCGGCAGCAATCTTTACTTTATCCTCTCCTTCAAGAGTCGTCTGGAACATATTATTCTTAGGGACAATGAGCTGAAGCCATTCTGAGTTCTTCATCATGAAGTTTCTCCTATATATCATCAGAATTTATGTAATCAACGACTTCGGTACTTTGAATCGCTTTGGAAGCCTTCCTCGAGTTTCACATTGAAAGTAGCGTCATGTCTTTCTTTCTCATTGGATTGGAAAACGAATCCAGATGGACAGAATAAAGCAGAGTGGTTCTCACGGGAAAAGCCATCATCCATTCCATTCGGATTTCGCTCTAAGCTCTGTTTTAGGTACTCTGGGAGGCTGATGTCGTTCTTGACTTCCAAGCTTTCTGGTGAAGTAACCTACGTGGTTAAATTAATTGAAACGAAGGGTGAATTGGGACTTTATACCTTCATTTGGTTGAGGACCTTAGGCATGTATGATTCCATAAACACGTTACGGAGTTTTCTAAAGGGATTAGACTTGGAATAAACCTCCGTATGTTACTTCAACTCTTCAATTTCGTGTAGTATTGGTGGTTTCAGGGCAGTGTTGAGATCTGGTAGATCCTGCTGATCCTGCTCTATTTCTATTTTAATGTTATCGCAGTCTCTCAGCATTTCAGCTCTTTCGATGGATTCTTCCTCAAGCTTTCTTTTATAAGAATAGAAGGCTAGTGAATGTGACAAATAACCTATTAAAAAGCTCTCGGGGAAGTTAAATTACCTTGTTCCAATTGGGATTCCAAAGTATTAAGCTGTTGTCCCAGCTGCGAGATCTTGGAACCAGAGTTGCCATTTTGAAGGCTGATATTTGAAAACATTAAAACAGCAAACAGAGTCGCCAGCGCAAGAGAATATTTAATTATATGCGCTGAGCCAGTGTTTTTTCTGAGGCAAGATCCGGTCTTGAATTCTGGGCTCATTTCAAAATCTTGTTTGCGATTCAAATCGCCCATGCCTTCTTTCAACGCATCTTCGTTTTGGTAGACTTGATCGTGTGATTCACTAATCGTAGTCATTAGGCAGCGTCTAAGATATTCGCATTCTAGCTTCAGTGCCTCATTCATTTGTTTCAGCTGAATAATCTCCTTTTGGTATTGGAAATTTTCAGCAGCCGTCTTCTTCTGGTTTGCTTCGAGCTTCTTCATATAGGCTTTTTTTCTGTCACGGCTGTTCTGAGCCGAGATACGGTTTCGAATCATCTGGACCATTTTTTTCTTCGACTTCTCGTCTAAGTTTGATTGGTTAAACCCTTCCGGTATGTATTTCTGAGGGATTTCAGCAATGCTTATCGACGGCGTTAGCACAGCATTCTTCACGTTATTGCGTTGCTTGGCTTTCTCCCGTTTGATTATTCGCCGACTTTTATCGGCGATTTTATCCGTAATAGGAACGCTGACACTTGTTTCATCTGACGTGGACGTCTCTTCTTTCTTCTCGGGCTTCTCTTGGCGTACTATAAAGATACAAGTTAGCCAAGTTTAGTAAGTTCTAGATGCGGAGACAGAAATGAAGAGTCATTTTTAAATACTTACTGATTTTAAATGGAGGATGTTTTCTTGGCTTTTCAAAGGCACTCGTAGTCGTGTTGAGAGTGAAGGATACATCAAAGATATTGTGGATCAGATTGTTAGACTTTTGGTTTGAGAAGAGAAGCGGTTGCGATTCATGCTCAAACGAAAATCCAGCCTGACCTTCGTCGCGCATCAGGCCGAATGACTGGCATTCTTCGAGTCCCATCTCGATCTTGGGGAAGAAGTCTTGATTCTCATATCCGATGAAGTTCAAGTAGGAGTTTTCCATGATATTGGGAATAGTAGTTATTTCAGCGTTTCTATTAATAACAGGATACCCTGTTTTAATATTTACTGACTTGCCGAATAAAATCGAAGAACACATATCTTAACTGGTACTCAAGCGATTTTTAAACCTCATCACTTTGGACATATCTCTGACAGTAGAAATGAATTTTCTGCATAAGAATTGCAATTTTTAGATCTCCAAGGAAGAGAAGCGCGATGATTTTTTTCTTTTTTGTTGTTTAAATATATGAAAACAATTCGATTGGTCGTTACTAGTTGGCAACTATCGTGAAAGATCTATGATATCTTCAGAAAATAGCATTTTCTTGAATTTGAACTCCTTTATTTCTGGAAAAATCTGAGGAAATTCGTTGAAGTATGAACAGAACTACAGCTGTAAAATGAACAAAAATATGAATTATAACCCACAATGAGCGACCCCGATGATGATGATAGATTATCCAGCACCCAAAGTTGCACGTTAAGCATGCTGTCCATGCCAGTGCGAAAGATACGCAATTAATTTAGGTTTCAAAAATAATTCAAATTCATCAGAATTTGAATCTTTACTCTGCTTTGAGTTATTTTGCAGCCAATTTCAGAAAAACGGATCACGGTCAAAAACTTGTACACTTAGTTTCATTCGCAGCGAAATATGAATTGCTGCGTAGATATAGCTTCTGTGAGTCTGTAAGTGAGTCAGAATCTAGCCCAGAACATTGATAAATCCTTTTTAGGACTCTGATTAATCAAGTGTTCGAAAAAGGAAGAATAGATCAAGGAATTAATTATTTTTTTGTTCTTAGCTGTAAACCGACAACGCATCTGTTAATCTATATCCTTAGGGATGTCTGACAATGAGTAATTCAAAGTTAGGCAAATCACGACATCATATGCAGTTTTTTTTATTTAGAACCAAAGATAACGCCTTTAACAGCTTCTTGGAGAAGCGCTTGAGTTCTTTCTGAAGAGTACTTTAAGTAATCTTTGTAATCGGATTTATTCTTGCTGATAAGCGTTTCGAGTGTGATGACTTTGTTATAATTGTTAGATTTCATCAATTTCGCGACTTTTTTCGACAAATCGCAGCAAGTCTCTGAGAAATATTGCTTGTTTTGGGAAATTGCGCTGTTAGAGAGCGTATCAATCCAGTATTTGTTCCACAGGGTCTCGATGATAGTGTTATCAAGTGAACTTTTGAAATATGAAATAGGGATTGAATAGTATTTGTCGTGATGCATGCCAAAATCTTCGACCTTAGTCTCAGGCACAAGGTCCTGCTCAATCTTCGTATCTCTTGATGGCTTGTAACCTTCTGGGAAAGTTCTAAAGGCACCGATTTCGACTCTGCCAGTGGTCATTGTACGAATTGGGTCAATAACAACAGCGACGAAAGGTCCGGTCATTTGGTAAATATTCTCAGTTGCCACATCAATACCTGAAATTCATTGATCAATACTCCATATTATCATTTGTTCTCGGGTTACCTGAGAGCCAGCATCCGTATGAAGGGTGGGAGTGATACCAACCGATGTTACCTTCCAATCTTTTAACCTTTCGAGTGATTTAGCGATTGAGCCAAGGTAAATTGAGAGTTAATGTCACCTCATCACCGAGTTCAGCATAGCGAGAAATGTAAATGTTGGCGTCAGCGGAAGCATTGACTCTGGTTTCAGTTCCTTCGACAGGAAGAGGGTATGAGTCCAAGATAATCAATGTATCTATGGAGATTAATAAAGGAGGAAGCAGTACAGAGAGTATACCTCCTTGAGCTTTGCCTGACATGAGTCCCATGACTTCGAGGTCTCCACCGGACCTGATTACGTCGTGTTAGATCAAAAAGATTGCGAAGAAAGGGCGATTACTTTGCATGGGCAACCATCTTGATGAGAGCGATTGCGGAAATCTTGACTTTTTTAAAATATAGAGGGCTGAGAGCAGGTGTGAGTGAGCAACAACAGAAAACACGTTCAGAAAGTACTCTTTTTTCCAAGGGCGCTCAGCGAGCAACTTTTGGTACTCGTCTTCGTTGAATTCAAAGAGAGCGTCCTCTGTGACGATGTCGTTTTCAATCTCGAATTGCTTTAAAGCTGCTTGTTTTGCGGATTCCATCTCTGCTTATTGTCAGAAAACAATTTATTCTGTTTAATTTGGATCTATTATGATTTATATAAATAAGATTTCCAATTATTAATACCTGAGAGAAATGATTCAGCTTAAACATGTCTTTGCTAAGTTATGCAATTAATGTCCAAATTGCAGAAGCATCGTCGATTACAATTACAATTTCAATCTCATTTTCTTAGTTCAGAAGGTCATGAATTTTCTTTTGCTGATCAAGTACAGCTTTGTGTTTTGATATAGCAAGGACAGTTTTTCATATTTCATTTAGTAGAGATATTCATAGATTCTGACCGTCTTCAATGGTGTTGTGATTGTAATTTAAAAGTTTGCTCTATCAACATAAAGATGCATGTTTGAAATTCATCTGTTTGTTAACATATGTAGGATGCTGTCTTATCCTCATTCAAAAAATGCAATTCTCTATTGCTGCTGAATATCTACCTGCAGCTCCTTGATGCTCGAGATTTAAAAACCCCAATTAAGGTTGGGCAGTATGGAACAGAAAAAGAGGCTCATTTTATTGGCTTCTGAGGATTCCCAATGCAATATAAAAGATTTTCTTCAAATTGCCCCGAAAACTGCTATGCTAAACAATAGCAAATCCTCTCTCTAGGTATCATTTTCTGATCTACATAACCTCCTTTGAG
>ENA-UOTZ01000531-UOTZ01000531.1-compost-metagenome-genome-assembly--contig:-NODE-531-length-31695-cov-9.416345_pt1 | contig 31695 bp, 13 predicted proteins | sample MGYA00238144_ERZ746983 | MGnify/ENA primary metagenome ERZ746983 (study PRJEB28759, sample SAMN06268863) | compost metagenome | isolation source: single cell | place: USA: California, Emeryville, Joint...
TGTTGGTTTGGTATTGATCGGACTCATTGTTACGGCAATTGGCCTGAATACTCTGATTGTTGTGTGGGTTCTCTTTTCGACTGTTTTCCTTGCTTGTAAGGCCAGAATAAGAAGAAGAACCCAGGTAAAGCCAGAAGGCAGCCAAAGTAGTGCCAAAACCCCTGCCAAAGCAGCGGCCCTGAGCATTGATTGCTTAGAAAACCCTACAAGTGATCCATTTCGGGATTTCTCTGCTGCATTTAAACGCATAGTCGTAGGTACCTCACTGTCAGATGATAAAGCTGACACTCCAACTGCTTCAATGTTGGCGCTGTCCAGCGCCAGGTACAACAGAAGAAAAGCAACATTGAGCGCCACGAGATTTTTAAATGCGAATCCAGACACCAGTGAAAATGGAGATATAAATCATCATTCTTCATTTAGAGTCGACTCCCCGCTGTGGTTGTCCCCCAACCATCAACCAAACTTAAATGATAGCCAAACGAAAGAAGTTCAAGATTCTTCAGCTTCAGAGTCTCATTTCCGAAGGACTGCGAAAAAGGTTTCTCAAAAACCAATCGAGACTCTCAATGCAGCAAGGATTTTGAGATTCAACTTCGACGATGACTAGGAAGTGACTCTAACTATCTATTTTTTTTGTTTAGTTTGTAACCTATCGAAGCAACCACCGCAGAATTCATCAATCAAACTCGATTTTATTTCTTTTCTGTATCAAATCCATGCAAGTTTCATACATTTATTCATACTCGCAGTTATGTCAATCGTCAAGAAATCAATGAAATCACAATTAAATCGTGAAATAAATGGAATCATTATTGATAATTTTCTCCATTCAATTCAAATCAAAATTTTCAAGACTTGATAGTTCTATTTGCCTTTAATGAAAGCTTTTCTCTGAAAAAAACTCTTAGCCTGAGGCAAATAATCGTTTGAACGGTTTCAATTTCATTAGAATATAGATTATAGAACAGCAACCACACTTAAACACAGACAAACTCTTTTTTTCAAAATTTACAATGAACTTGAACTTGTTTGATTAATTTCCTTAATGTTTAAACGTCTGTGCGAAATGAAGCTGTAACTCATTGTAAAACACCAGCGTTAGTGCCCCTGCAGCGCCGCTGCGCAACACATGGTCTATGAAAAGATTGTAGCTTCCGTTTTTTTTGAAAAACACTCCAAAGCCTTCATTCCGCATCATCTTTGCGAACCCATCAATGAGTCCTTTGAAAGTATTTTCATCTTCTATTGCGTACGGCGACAGTGTAAGGTGATTTCTCACCACGTAGATCGGATAATGAAGGAAGTTTGCAGTAGCAGTAGCAACCAGAGCCCACAAAAATTTAGTTATCACTGGGCTGTCAGTTGTCATTACAGTCCCTTTCAATGTTTCGAAACCTCCAAGGTATAGGGTTCTGTAATAGAAGTGCTCAAAAGCTGAAACCGCAAAGCCTTTGTAAAGAACCCGGATGATCTTTGGTTTTGGAGGCTTTGATAAATCAAGCTTCTTTAGTTTGAAAGAATACGATGGGAAGAGGATAGCCAGTGTTATCACGCCTGCTGTGCCTCCAGAAATGAGATTACAAAACATGAACTTCCCAAACTCAGTGCGCGGATCATAATGATTGAAAAAAGCGAGGAGTTTATCATTAAACGCCAAGTTAAGCGCTTGCCAAAGGAAGCCTTTGCGGACATTGGTGAAATTCTGTTTCCAAAAACTTTTAATGCCTTTTTCTTGATAAATATCTTTGAGGATGTCTGATAATCGCTTCCCTTTCGCCCCAGGATAGCGAGTTCGGTGGTCTATGATTTCAATTGGTGCCATAAAACTCCTCGTGAGTGCGAAAGAAACTCCTCCGAACAGTACATTGAGGGAAAAGCTACCTTTGACACCCGTTGATCTCTCGCCCATTGCAGTCATTCAAATTATTTAATTCTTAAGAATTTTGGATACGTTCTCGAATTATGCACTTCGAATTTGATTGTGAATTAATATGCGTTTTCTTCGATTTTCTTGAAACGTTGCATAGACATTCATCTTACTATTTATTAATGCTCGCCGATGTTAAAGCAGATAGCCCTCTGGGAGTCTGTTGGAGTGAAAGTATGAAACTACTGAAAATCAAAAATTCTCGGGGAAAAAGCTGAATTCTTAAAGGTATTTTTCTTATTAAAACAAAATTTAAGTCTCTTTTCTGGAATCTATAAGCTATAAGTCTATGATATAAGGAATTAGCCTATAGAACGAATTGATAGGAGTTCATCGACTTGAAACTTGGAGAAATTTGAGTAAATACTGAAATATAGAAGAGCTTATTGTGCTCAATATGCAATGTAATGAATGCTCTACACTACTTGCAAAAAATTAGCTAAACGGTTTCAAGTCTGTTTTGTTGGTTTCTTGTCTTGAATTTGCGATTGTTCCTTAAGTTCTTTCTGGTGGAGAGCTTGGAAGCTTTCCACAACCTTATCAACGAGGTATTCCCATCTGTCTTTCGCTTCTTGGAAGAGGAGGAAATAATTCGCCAAATCTTCGATCTTGTTTTTCATTTGATCGATTCTTCCGTCAATATAGCATGCTTGAGGGTGAGCGATCGTTCTAAAGAGACACTGTTTTAGTCAAGAACTCTTCGTATTTTTACCTGTATTGATGAGCCTCTTCCTCATTCTTGGGGTGGTTCCATAAGAAAGGAGGTCTTTTTAACAAAATTTATCAGATTCCTTTCGAATCGATCTATTTTTTACCTGATCACGTTATCCTCTCGCTTGTTATCTTTAATTTTTAATGCGTCAAGGAATTTCTTGAACTCATCCAATTTCTTGAACTCATCCACAGCCTCTGCAATTCGCTTTAGACATCGAAAAGTTGGGGATTATTTACTCTCTCCGCCTCCGCTTCCTTTTACTATCTTTGGTCTCATACCTTCAGTCACAAACAGATCTGCCATATCCTGACGAACAGCAACATTGATATCATTGAGGTCTTCTGCTGCGTTGATAATAGCCTCTTTGCTTTCAGATGCCATGTAATCTTTCCAAATCCAAAAGCGCTGAGTTAAAACGTTATTCACACATTATGAAAGGGTAGTTCTATACTCCGTATTTATGAATATTCTCTTCTGTGTCTTCAGGATCAACTTCTTCTTGCGCTTCAACATGGGTGAGCAAAGCACTAGGAGCCTTTCCGAAATCTTTAGCGTAGATATCGTATCTTTTGTCCCTTTTGCTCGGGCTGATAGGCTCGGCTGGCTGTCCCTTCGTTTCCTCCAGGACAGCAACATTTGGTCCCGTTCCAGTTGCTCCAGCTGTCGTCCCTGCTGTTGTTCCTGCTGTTGTTCCCAATGTGCTTTGGCCGAGAGTGTCCATCATGGTCGAATTCTTGAGAGTTTCTAATTACAGAATTAGCGCTTGCAAGCCAGGCATTTTCTTACGTTTTAAAGGATCGTCTTCTTCCTTTTGCTTTTTAATAGCGTCTTCTTTTTTCATCTTGTTTATCTATTTGCATAGATTAAGAAACTTGGAAACCTATAGGAAAAGCATACACGACAGATGTTGTCCAGGTAGAAGAGAATAGTTAATTTCGGGATCGCTTCGATGAGATTTGGTTCTTTTTCGACGAGTTTATGCTTTGCTGGTGAATCGTAGATATATTTAACAGTCCTGTACATGAAATCGAGCTGGTCTCTTTTCAGCGAATTACCTAATCATACTCTCAGGCTGAATTACATCGGACCCTCTTACCTAGTAATCTCTCACAGACGTCTTCTTTTGTAATCAAATCTCTGGAATCTTCAATGAACTCTTTATTTAGCTCTAACGGGATTTTCCAATGATCTATATAAAGTTGACTATCATGAGCCTCAATCCTGAAATAATAGTGTGCATACCCATTCCAAAGGAGTATAGCTTCACCAGATTCTTTCTTAGAGTGTTCCAGGACTCTCTTAGTGGGAAAATAAAGTATTTTTGGATCGGGTTCTCCTTCCAGCCGGGGATATGGAACTTCCTGTAGAGCGTCAACAAATCAGGGTTCATGGTAATAACCTCTTGTCTGTGAAGAATTCCCCAGCAGACTTGAAGATCCGCACAGAATCGCTCAACCAAAGCCTTTTCTCTGAAGAAATAACATGAAATAAGATATTAACTTTTCAACACGAGCATTACTTAAAATCATTGACGAGTCTATCCTTCTCGTTTTCAAACTGATAATCGAAAATTGCCATCTTGAAATTGCTTTCGAGCGTTGCTTTGAGCGGTTTCAGGGCATTAATGATTTGGTCAACAATCAGTTTATGGTTGTCTTTTAGGTATCTAACAGAGTAACATTAGCTTGGGATTGAATCAGCAGATATTTTACGGAGCCATTTCTGTAAAGAGGAGTTTATAGAAATCTTGCATTCTCTTTTTAAAGTCTAAAAAGGTCAGGTGTGTAAGCTCAGGCAGCCCGTCGACTTCCTTATAGATCGCCATGAAGTTATGCTTGTTTCGAATCGCACCATCTTCGTGGGCTTTCTCAGTTTTGTACTGTTGAAAGTCATAAGTTGCTTCTTTCTTACAGAAGAAGCACGTTCTAAAGTACTCATGCTTAAATTCCTTTATCTTGGTCTTCTTCACATATATACGCCCAAGTTTGTACATGGCATCGAATAAAGGTTGGAGATGGTCGGTTAGATCCGGAGTTGTTTCAGTGATTTCAGGAGTGTGTTGTTTCTTGAGCTCTCGGATTTCAACCATAAGAGCATACTCCTCGCTCTTTTCAAACTCCTCGAATTTGGCTCGCTTTTCTTCTTCAGATAGTTCCTTTTGCTTTCTTTTTGGAGGCATTGGGCTTTGTCAGATAATTCTGTGCTCTGAGAGAAATTTTGCAGTTTTATTTTAGTTATTCTTATAATTCGATGTGAATTTAATTCAACGGGAAACGAGACGAACGTTATTTGATAAAAGTAAGCAATATTTTCTGGTTTCAATTTGGGAGAATATGCTCATTGAGAAAGAATGGTTAGGAATTTGCAAATATTGGTGGTGTTCTTGATTTGAATGGAGCAATTGATAAATATTATCACTGAAGATTGTTGTTGGCAGTTTCATTCAATGCGTTTTTCAAGAGCTATTGGTGAGTTCACGTCAGTAACAATGAAGATAAATAAATTAGAGCTATTGAGATGCAATGTATTGTTGAACTGCTTGTTTTAATAGAAGCTTCTATTGGTCAGTGGACAAGTCAATTGCGGGTGCTAAATGAAATGATAGAATGTCTCAATTCGCAATGATGTGTATCTTGTCAGATTTGTATTCGCGTTTTTGAAATAGGAGGAGTTGACCTTTCATTTTCAACATCGTTAACGTTTATATTCACTAAGCAATAGTACCTCTTTCAAAATAATACAGGTAAATGGAAACGGATTTATGATACTAAATTGAGATTTGTCCTTAATTATCCACTAAATCGGAGTGTTCTAGAGGGTGACTTAACCGCTGCAAGAATCCTCATAGTAAATTTGTAACTCAGAATTACTCACAATCAATAATTAGTTTCTTTCGGTATGTCGAACTAGATCGACTCATATTAACGGTTTTCTTGAATTTTAAATGATCCTCTCAATTGATGATGATGATTTCTTCAATCTCTAGAAGAATAGTATCTTCTCAAGCTTTAGTTCATTGATATAATTAATTTTAGTGTTTTGATTACCTACGCTTTTCAATAACTATTCAATTTGCAACCCATACTCAATGAACATATTAAAATTCGCCGGAAGACAACTTTCTAAATTTTACTTTACACTTACACATTTTTCATTCTTGATCTATTTAGAATCCCATCCATTCACAATTAACCAAATTATTTTGACAAACAGAGAAGTTAGATACGTATAAACTCTGAAATTACCAGTACTTCCAGAAATATCAAACCAAACTCATTTCCTCTCAGACTCAATGAGAAAATAAAGATGGTGGCAGCGATATTTGTGAATTCAATTTCATAATCTGATTACAATTCATGAAATTTATTTTATTATAAAATTTTCAAAATCCATGGTCTTTTAACCAAATCAATTTTTGTGGAAATTTGAAACAACTCCAAAAGCTATGAAGGTACAAGTAGAAAATGAGCAACAACATTTCTTCAAGGATTCCAATTATTAATCCAAGCCGGACTTTTTATGTTTACCTGGGTTTATCTTATTTTGTCTCATGTGTATGTGAAATATATCAAAGAAAAATTGCTTTTCAAAGAATTTTTTCAGAAAAATGATAAGTTGGGCATTTTAGGATATCCGAAGTTAAACGTTAAACGAAAGAGTCCGGCGAAGGACTCATTGCTGAGTCTGGAATTGGAAAAGATTGCAAATGGACTTTTGATGTGACTCAAACAGAAAGACCCTTCAGAGCGATTTACTTTCCTCTTCCATCTTCTCGGTGCTTGATTTCATTATTGTGAGATTTATTTTTACAATCGTGTTAAACGGTATTTTCTCAAATATTCCAGAAAAAAATTTTCGAGAATTTGTCTTTTTACTGAGATCATGGTTAACATAATCATTTCCTTTTTTGAAAGGGTAGTAAAAAAGTCTCAAGAGTAATTGAAGGAGAAAAACGCTATATCTGTCTCATAAAGCTCATATTTTAATAGAATTTTCTTTGGTTTTGGATTGCAATCCGATTTATACTAGATTTTAATATAACTTAGATAGTGATGAATGAAAAGCAAGGATTAGATAATAAGTATCTGAATGATTACTGTCATGGTTAGGACTGGTTTGGACTAATAAAACGAAACAGCTATTATCTGTTGAGTTTAATAACTAATCTCGTTTTACGAAATCGAAAGGACCAGAAATCTGCAATAAAATTAATTCATCAAAGAATAATGTAATTCTTCGTTGAGAGCCGTTTAAATTTCTGAATTTTTCTTGGACCAGACCAGCAGTCAGCTACTTCGAATTCTCCACCTCAACAAAGCTGCAAGCTCATTAGTTTGAGGGGTTTGCAGAAGCACATACAATCAGCAGATGAGCAGGAGCCTGGTTGAATTGTTTCACCGGGATTATGATTTCACTTTTTGGCAAATTTTGGTTTTCATGGCTTGATATGCGAGTATAGCTTAGTTTGAGAGGCTTTATAGAATGCAAAAGCGACTGGCCTAGGAGGACTTTCCGAATTATTGCAATTCAAATATTTGCCAGGAATCAAATTATCTTTTGCGATAACGGATTAAAGGTAGAATTATAGAAAATATTTTGGCATAATGAGAAATTCACAAAGACCTTAGAAATTATTGATTAACAAGTTCAATAAAGCCATGCTTCGAGCGTTATCAATCCTGATTGTCTACATTTTACTTGCTCCTTCCTGTAATACTACACTCATTTCATTTCTTGACATTCAACCCTACGTTTTCCAGACGGACGTCAAATATTCTATCTGCAAGAGGATGCCACGACATTCGAATCAGCAGTTCCTCCTCAAACCAGAGGATTAACTCAATTAGACCCAAATTTGAGCAATATAGAGAAATTCACAATTAGTGCTTGGATAAAAAAAAAGAGTTGGAGTCCATCTCCCACTTCTGACAGTTTTTTTCAAATTACCAATAATATCAAGTAAAGAAAAAACTTCTTTTGCTTATTTAAGCTAACCATACATTACTCTGCACCCAAAAGCACCTATTTTGGCAACGGACGAGTTATTCTTGCTTCTAGTGCTGCGAGCGATGAGACAATATATAGTTTTGGAAGCACCTTGAATAATGTGGGTCTTTGGACTCCTTGGGACAACGTAAGCAATTTCCCTAACTCTTAAAACTCTACTAAACTCTGCTATAGAGAACTGCAACTGAAATGATTCCGATTGGAGAATGGGTTTTCCTGAGCGTGGCAATAAACCAACCGAATAATATCTCATATGGATTTCGATATAACCCTACAGCCAATTATTTCGTGGATATGACTTACGGCAATCGAAAGCTCACTTCGCCGGATATGTACTATGCCCTGTCGGCTTCAACTCAAATTTATTGGGGCGGAAGTACGAATGGTGATACCTGTAATTGTATTATGCAGTACGTGCGGTTCTATTCCGATTATGTGGCCAACTCGCGAGACCAAATGATAAACCTTGCCTTGATGAACCCTAAGAGTAATTTACTTGTTTCTAATTAGGATTAATCTCCTCTTGTTGCGCTTAGGCAAACTGTACACATTAACTTTCGATAGCAATCCAGCAGTGGACTCCAACCAGACGATGCCAGTTTATTATTTCACCAATACAACGCAAGGATCCTCAGTCTTGGTGAAAGGTTGAAGTTTTGATTTTTCGAATTAATACTGAAATTAAAAATTATTTCATATCCAGGCTTCGCAATCTCAGGTACTGCATGGGATCCGACGATTGGACCATACAACGTGTTGAATTGCCGTCCTGGCACTTATTTGAGTTTTTTGACTGGCGAGTCCAATGCGAATGGGATTATCGTGGCAATGGATATCAAACTCTACTCATCATTCAGCGGAACGCAAAATATCTTCTCAGTTAGAAACGCCGTAACTGGTTTCATCTCTCTGACCGTAGAATTTTGGCCAAACTTGAATAAAATCCAAGTTTTCCAACAAAAATCCGATGGAACTTGGGTGAAAATCCTCACAACTCCGACTGTTCCTCTTGGTAATTGAGTACTTATCATTTTCAAGGAGAATAATATGATTTGTAGACACATGGTTTCGCTTTATCATCGAATTGGTGCAAGCCGAGCCGACAGAATTTGCTGGAGAGTACTGTTCAGGTAGAGTCTGGATCAATGGCGTGAGTACATCTCGAGTATACTTTGGGGATTTCTCCATCGGCTACAACTTGTTCGCAAACATGGATAACGTTGCTCTGGAAATTTGCAGCGCGAAAGTCAATGGTTCCTCAAGTATGAGAAATAGCAGCAGAGACTCATATGCAGATATATTGAACATGCTATGGTTTAAAGGAGCGGAAGGCCTTTTTGCGAATGGCTCAGGTAAACCTCCCGTGTCTTGCTTGAAGCACTAATATTGCACGAAAACAAATAGACCCCACGTGTGCTCTTACAGGGTTTATTAGCCCAAACCAAACCTCTTGTTTGCAATGCAGGACAGGGTATGTGCAAGTAAACCGAACTTGCCAAGCTCAGTGCCCGAACGGCTACTTCCTCCACCCAGAGACGAGCTCTTGTCAAAGTAACTCATTTTCTTTATTCTCTTGCTGAAATGATTTTTTTCAATTAAACATAGCTTGTCTTTACGGCTATTACCACGAAGTAAAACTCCATCACATAAACAATTCTAAATAATTTTATCTTCTGATAGATCGAAAGCAATCTCTGTGTTCCCTGCGACCTCCCTGGACAATTCGTTTCTGGCTATTCCTGCCTGAAATGCCATTCAACCTGCCTCCAATGCGCCGGAACCCAAGCAAACCAATGCACTGCATGTTACACAGGAAATTATCTTAATCAAAGCGACAACACATGCACGGCTTGTGATACATTAGGTTGGTACATTGACAACAGCGAAAAATATTGCGAGAAATGCCACTCGAGCTGCCTCACCTGCAAAGGTCCGAATGCCACTGACTGTCTTTCCTGTTATCCAGGTTTGGCTCTCTCAAATTCAAATAATACTTGCTTGCTTGTTAATATCACACCAAACAGCTCTTCGCCTTCGCCGAATTCACCGAAGACTATAACCGAGCTTCCACCAGCAGCTGAACGCGCGGCTGTTGCGACCCAAACTGCTCTCCAGATGCAAGGCGCTGCAACGAGTCTCCTTCCTATTATAGTAAGAGGAGCCAGTACGACAGCAGTTCTCCTCGTTAATTTCGTGTCCGATGTGCTTCTTTTCAGATTTATCAACGTGCCTTTCCCGGATAACTTCATCCAATTCTGTTCGAAGCTCTACACCAATTTTCTCCCCAATATCTATCTTGGTTTCTCCGAAGCTTATAATATCTCGATCAGCTCAGTGGGAAAATTTCAAACGTTTGAAATGTCAACTGTCATTCTCGGGAACTCTGGAAATACGCTGGACAGAGAGTTTATATGCCTCTGTGTTATTTTAGTCACGTCGCTTCTGATCTGGAAGCTGAAGTTTTTGAGCAAATATCCGAAAGTGCTCGCGTTTGTTAAAGGCATCCGAGACGATTTTAGATGGAATACGCTGCTGACGTTCTACGTTGGAGATTTCTCCGAGCTTTTCTTGTTTAGTATGGTCCATCTGAGAGAAAACACCTCGAATTCGTGGTATGCTTGGTACGGAACAATCCTCTGTGGACTATTCCTTGCTTCCTACCTCATTTTGATCGTTTACTTCATTTATATCCTCAACCGCAAGGTGACGACAGAGAAAATCAGCACGAAAGTCATGCCGATTGAGAAGCCCATAGCAAAAAGTCTTCAAACTCAAGCGAAAGAAGAAGAAGGAACAGCAGAGACATCTAGAACAGAAAATCAACCTCAGACTTCAAAGTGGCGAGAGGTTCCGCCTAGCATCAATATAATCAGCAACGATTACAAAACGAACCACTGGATCCAGCGTAACTATCTCCTTATGATGATGTTAGAGAGTTTTATCAACGATCTCGTGATTTTCTTCCTGCAAGATAACGGAATTTGCCAGGCTTCTCTGTATACGATAGTGACATTCTGTTTCCTTGTCATGGGGATCGCCTTTCGACCCTACACTTCGAAACTGCAGAATTTCCTATACATACTGAACTATTCAACTAAATTGATATTGGGAATATTCGCAGTTTATATAGGAGCTACAGATTGGGGTAGAAATATGGATTCGGCGCAGGGGCAGCTCGATACTGTTGGGTATTTGTTGATCGGAGCTATTGTTGGAGCGATAATAGCAAATGCGCTCATCGCGCTTGGCGTGATTTTATCAAGCGTGTTTAAATGCATCAAAGCGAGGAGGAAGAAAAGCGCGGTTGTGCCGGTCGAGCAAAAACCTGCTGATTCTCGAAGCTCTTCTGTTTTACATGTGGACTTATTGTCTCCTCCAACGTCTATCTCGAGAAATCAGTCACGAGTGTTCTTAACGACGCGAGCAGGAGAAAGAAGCGCTTCAATCGTAGATCTCGAGATGATTGAAACACCGAATAATAGGCAATACATTGGGTCAGTCTCCAGAAGAGGATCCATATTTTCAGCTCAACCAAATATTTTGTCGGCTACGTCGTTGCATACTCAGCAATGAAATTGATGATGATATCAAGCTGAATTAGTGATAGGTCAAAATAAATGTGTATGAATTTATCAGATTTATTGTGATTCAAATTGTCCTATTGCCTTCTATGTGTATAAACTAAAGCGAAAAGCCCTGGGACAAACTGTAGATTGTAGATAAATATGCATTCTATTAAACTAGATAGCGTTAACTCTTAAAATACAAAGCTGTATGTTTCAGATCGTTTAAGTCAATCTAGCAAGAGTAATAATTATTCCTACCATCCATAAAAAAGGGATTAGTTTATATTTCTATCCGTGTAGACATTTTTGAACAAAAATAAATCTCTTTAGGATTTCTTTCCGAAAACATCTGCTCTGATCTCTTTTACGCAATTCTCTTAGACAATATATCACACAACGCAAATTTTCAGCTATCCTTATGTATAGCTTTGTGCTTAAATCTCAGAATTATTCAACAAACTTGTTGGTGAAGTCATAGTTCGGGTTTTCCATATGTTCTTCAAAATCAACGATTTTTCGGTAGTTCTTCTTCTCCAGGTCATCCGCAAGTTTATCAGAAGTAATCATCGCTCCCATATCTCCTGTCACATCAACAAACTTGATATCACTTGCATTTCTCTGCACTTGGTATACCTTTTATTGCATCATTAATCAACCATTCACACAATCACATTATACCTTTGTCTCGAGTTTTGAGTCATCAGCTTTCTCTTCCTCAGAAAAATCTCGAACCTACAATATTGAGCAATTAGCCTATCTGAAAGAACCAAAGGACGAGCATCTTACCGAAAGGAAGATTGGGCTCGTTAATTTCGAATTCGAAGCGAAAGTGTCCATAAGTCCTTCGTATAACCGATGAGTCGTTTCGCTGATTTTCAAGGTTCCATCTCCGCTGTTTTTCACAAGGGACTCATAAAATCCAATGATCTTTTCGCCGTTCTCGTTGGCAATATTTTCAATCTTTCTCAAATTAGGATCATTACTGAAGCAAAAACCTTACAAATTCAAGAGCGAGCTCCAATGTAGGGCTAGTAACTCTGCTGTGGTACAGCGGGTAAGCATCGGTGATCTGAACTGACGACCCTGAAACTTTTCCGACAATCAATCCTGAAAAATGCCATTAATTTCCAGCGACCATTGCTGAAGTGCGTTTGTTACCGCTAACGTCCTCAGTGAGGTACTTGAGACAGTGGAAATAGATTTTCTTGTAGACTTTATTCGCAATATCGACTTTCTTCTCCATTGTAGCCTGGAACACTGTATTTCAGTATCTCTGGATAAATTTTCTTAATGTATCTTAGAGCTTCACGATCAAGACAAGAGAGAAAAAAATCAAAATTCGTATTTCTCAAGCAAGCTGGTCTGTAGCTATTCTATCAAATTCATCATTAGTTATCACGAGAGAAAGGAAGGTTTTGAATTTCATGATGATGATATATCATCAGAAATGAATAACAGCTCTTAAGTTTAAGAAAGTGAAAGAAATTTTCGTTGTTTAAACAGTATTTTAATGAATATGAAAGACAGCGTATGTATGAACTCAAGTTTTATATATGATTACAAGATTAGCGGCGTTCTTAATGAACCTTCGCAATTTGCCTTATAACAATCTCTATTAAATTTAACACTTTGCGAGTCAAAAAATTTTCATTTCCTACTCAATTAAATCGTGACGGTTGATCACAATTGGCAAAAAGATCTTTAAAATTCTTCCTGCCCAAACAGTATTAAAGATTCTCTTCGAGAATCTCTCCCATCCATGTCAAAGAAACAGTCGAAACTATTTCTACTGATGGCTTCTCTTTGGTATCCTCGAGACGGTTCCACAATATATTCATTTTGGAAAATCTCACCTTCAAAGCCACCAAAGCGTCTTGTTTCCGGTTTGGATTCTTCAATGAAATTTTGTTGATGTGGTTGTTGTTGTAGCTGCTCGCCGAAGAATTCGCCTTCAAGGAAACTCAATATAGTTCTATCATAACTCTCCTTTTTTTCAATAATTTCTTGTGCTGGCTGTCTACAATTTTGATAGTTTGAATTTTGGACAACTACTCCTTCAGGAGCAGGAATATGGATGTTCTCCATGAATTCCAGGAAGCTAGCAACCCGCTGCTTATTGTATCCAACGTTCTCGAAGTTTTGCTGGCATGAGTTGAATCTCATCATGAATTCTTTTGTAATTTCTCCTGCTTGCTGATGGCAGACATCAGGAGTGGTATGGTTCGTGATATAACCATAGTTGTCTTGGATTTGTGGCATCTCCTGACCAAAAATATCCTTTTTCACTATCTTCCTTGTAGCTGGAATGAGCAGCTCGCCCTCAGAAGCAGACGTACTTATATTGTTGCTCACAACCACAATGTCAGATTGGGTCTTCTTGGCCTTTCTATTCTTCTTCTCTGCCTGCTTGGCTTTCTTTAAAGCAGCTTTTTCATCCTTTCTTCGGTGACTCTTGTAGTGCTTGGCGAGGCTACAAGCGTAGAAGTACTCTTTTCCACATCTTTCGCATGTAAACTTCGAGCGAGACTCATCTTGGACGTGTGTTTGCGTGTGTTGCTTAAGATTCGATAACGTAGTGAACGATCTCTCGCATAGCTCGCATACATAAGGCTTCTCACCGGTATGGAGTTTCTCGTGGCGCTTGAGGTTTGATATTTGCGTGAAGGACGCTCCGCAGTGTTCGCAAACAAAAGGCTTCTCTCCTATGTGGATCTTTTCGTGCTTCTGAAGTGCGGCGATTTGGCCAAAGCGTTTACCGCAGTTTGGGAAGCTGCATTGGAATGGTTTTTCGCCGTTGTGAAGCTTCATATGGTCGTCGAACGCTTTTCTGATTCTGAAAACTTGCCCACAAAGAACCTCGGTGCATTGGAACTCCCTCTTTACTCGTGGATTTTTCTGCTTCTTGGGAGTTTTAAAGTTCTCTAAGCTATAGTTTTCGTCGAGTTGCATCTTTTCTAAGCAGATTCTTTTTGAAAATTTTGATTATTTCGAACTGAAAAAAGAAAGTTTAAATAGCAGCGTTCGAAGGATTTCATGGAATTCTTTCTTTCGTTAGAAACCAATTAAAAATTTTTATATCAATCCCAGATGCATTTTTTGCAACCTTGGCTCAGGCTGAATAATACAAAATTTAGAAATCTAAGATTCTATGGATTTAGTAAATTTTTTTGCGATGAATTAAAACCATCTAAAATCTTTCATATAATTCTGATGCACTTTTTATATACATAGCAGTTTAATGACGCATTAATGACAGAACTGCACATAGATAAGGTCAAGCCAGAGGAGAGTGAAATCTGAAAAAACTCGGCCAAAAATCTGTGCAAGGAGTATCCAGCTCTCAGGGAAAATGCTGCTCTGTGTGCGAAGAATAGTTTGTACTGAAGATTTGAAAATAGAATTAGTTGCTTTTTTTCAAAAATGCGAATTCAAACTAATACGTATTGATTTTAGATGATTCGATTTCAATACGTCACCTGATGCACTTAGTTAAAATTTTAAGTCACTTAGGTTGAGAATTCAAAGGGGCTGAGGAGTTTTTTCCAGAGAGAATTTCCTCTTCAGCCAAGTTTGACTTCAACTCGTTGGTAGTGCGGACAGAGGCAAAAATCATCTGAATCACTATTATTTGGGGTGTTTATTTGGAAATGAAATCCCAAGAGGGAATTATATTGGATTCAGAACTATTGATTGAACAACATTTTATGCTCCGCTAGTCGAGAATCCCAGGAAAAGTTGATGATTAGTTACAGAATACGGAAAATGTATCAAATCTCTAGAGTGTTGTTGAAAATGTAGAAATATTGGAGTAAAAACTGCCGGAATAGTGAATAATATGAAAATTATGCAGTATTTTGAACATGAACTTGCCCTAGATTCAGGAAGAAATTGCTTGCTTGCTAGCTAAACAAGCTAACTAGTTTGCCGAGTTTAATCGTTTTAAGAATCTGAAAAATTATAATATATCGTAAAATATCCAAATAGGAAGCATAACTAAAATGCAGAATGAGAATCAAATACTGCCTTTGGTTTAGTGATGATCTCAGCGGGGCCAGTAATATAAGAAACGAAAGTTGGGAGAAATGTTTCGAGAGAAATCCAATTTATTGTTTTTAGCGGTATGACCGACTTGAGTCCAATTTCGCGGGATTCATACATTTCCCAGACTTAAGTTGATTTTGGCTGGTGTCCCCTTTTTGCTTCAATACGGAACTCTGAGAGCAGTCAGTTCGTGAAATGATGGCATCTTAAGCGCTTTTATATTGTTTCAAAATTTCTTTCAAAGTACAGAAAATTTTTTCGGGCTACCACCGATATGTCTAAAATCAACAAAAAATACTCTGATGCCTCATAAAGCTCCTATTAACTCGTAACCTAAAGTGATTTCAAATATCTTCACTCACTCAGCTGATTCCATTATTGTAGTAAGACAAAAATTTCTTATTTTCTTATCTACAAAGCTTATTTACAGCAGTATTGTCGCACCAAGTCGTTAGTTAACTCTGATTCATACCTATCTTGTCAAGACTCAGCAGAGGATTCATTATTATAACGAGGATAAGATATATATAATTACTTCGTGAGTCCTATTTAGTCTCTAAGAAAAAATCTAATATCGATGCTTATCCAACACTCTGCTTTGGCAATTGTATAATACATAAGCCAAAATATGATACAAAGTCTCCAAAATATCATCCCTCATTGCCAAACAATTTCAAAACTACCTCACAATTCAATTAATTCATGCAAGTACAGCATAGTTGGGTCTTCTTGGAACGTTTTTCATCGACTTTCATATTTTTCGACTGCCTAGTTACTGCCCCTGGCTTGAACCTGATAGCTCTGTCTGATACTTGCACAAAATCTTCTCTCAGCAGTGAAGTCCTCCTCTCATCATACGACTTAATCTTGTCGTACACCGCATCATTCTTCGATAGCAGCGAATCATCAGACAACGACATTCCTCGTAGTTCACTTTGGTCTGTCCTCTGCGCTGAGAATTCCTTTCCTTTATCACAAATATAACTCCTTCCAACTGACCTCTCTGGTTCATATTGTGCCGAAACAAATGATGGCTGCGAGAAAGGTTCAAATGAATGAAGAGTAGACCTTGAAAAAATATTACTGATTCCTCGTAACTTTTCTTCTGCTCACAGAGAAAATTAAGTTCTTCTTGCTTAGTTTCGTAGAGATTATTTAGATATTGCGTCTCCAATTTCCTGACAAATCATATGAAAATTAATGGGAAAATACAGTCTTTTATCACCTTGACTGAAGGCTTTTGTTAAGTTTTTCAATTTCCATTCTCTTCTCTTCGACTTCAATTTTGAAAACTTCAAAGTTGCTTTTTATTCGAGTATTAATCACTTGATGCCTCTCGTAACTCTCCTTGGTTTTAGCCAATAGATCTTCATAGTTCCTGGTATTCTTCTCTTGTTCGGCCTCTACGATTTTTTGCTTCGAAATCGTTAATCATCCAGTAAAAAATAATCCGAAATACTGTCGTCATAAATTGTTGCATGTTTATATCAATTTGTGCAATGTCGGCTTGCAATTTTTCAATCAGTACGTGACAGCATCGAAGACTCTCCGTCCTCGAATTCAGAGTATCAAGCCTCCTTAATTGTGCCTATTAAATGAATGAGATCCATGAAATAGTTTTTCTAGAAATACTCTTTCTTGCTCTTTTTTCATGAAGCATATATCACAGATCCTTTGCTCAAACAATTTGTGAGATGAACAGTCACCACAAACTGAGAGCCCACAAAGTCGACTATTACGCGATGAGATTAGGAGCGAGATAATGCAATTCGATTACCAATGATGCATAAAGACACCCCTGATTCGATCAAAGCTTCGAGTGCAAACACAGCAATTGACTTCTTTTTGCGATTTGTTGGTGTCTGATACCAGCATTTCTTAAAGGAAAATTTGACATTTTAAGAAATTTGCATGATTCTCTATACTCGCTCTTTGATATTTTCCTTGAACGTCTTGGATACTTTTATTTAGCGATTGAGTCTTAAAGACAGAGGTGGCTGCGAGCTTTGTGCAATGGTATTGGCGCTGCTCTTTGAAAATTCAGTTTACCTCAAAATTTTCTGGATTTTTATAAAAGACCGCTGTGCTGAATTGAATAATCTCGTGAATAATTGTCGATTCTAAGTGAATTATTATGTTACTGATTATTCAACTTGTGTTCAAGATGTTTCAGAAGAGCTGAGTACAGTTCTTAGTATTTGGAAAGAATGATTTACCGAATGCGAATATTCCCATTGAAAATGATTGGAATTAAATTTAAGTGATAAATTTGAATGCAACATGAGTCCATACTTTGATCGCTCCTTGGTCTCAGTACCCTTTTCCGAAACCAAATGGATTATTCATATGAACTAATCTATTAAGATAGACTACTTGAAATTGTTTCAATAGTATTTTATTGCTGAGTGAAAGTTGTATTGAATGGAGGATACGAGCAAGCTCTTCGAGTGAATACACAATATATTGTTGTATGTTGGAGATTTATGGGTTGCTCAACAATTATTCCCACAGATGGATAGTTTTCAATGGGGGAATAATACTCGATATGGAGATGCTGCAACCATATGTATCCAATTTAAAATTTCGCTGTCCTCGTGAAAAACTTTTATCGTCTTTTAAATGGATTATATGGACAACACTACACTATTAACCTCGACGTTTCTACTTAATTAATGAGATGTTTGAACTAGATCATTCAGCAAATATATTTTTTCAATGTCATTTTTCTCCTCAACAGAGATTAGTCCCTAGAAATTAGCCGAAAGGGAAATATTCATATCGAGTGTATTAGGATATCACATCTCTTAAACAGGATCTCATTTTCCTCAACTTTTTTTGGTTAACCTTCTTGTGCCGTTTAAGATTTGCGAGTAGCAAACTCCACTAGAGACCTATATATATATCGCTCCTTGATCAACCTACGGTTGTTCTGTGTGAAGGTCAAAATAGTATATTACACATTGAGAAACTTAATATCATCCCAATTACAGCTATACTGTTCCACCTAAAACACCAGACACCCATCACACTCCCTGAACTTTGCAGCTCTTCTCTTATTGGAAATGCAAGACTCCAAGCGAAAAATAAAATACTCCAAGTGCAAAATGCAATACTCTTCTTCTTAGAAAATTAAATTGCATTCAAGTAAGAATTGACCTAGGCTCCGGTGGCTGCTTTACCAAATTCAATAGGACTTACACATGCATCACATCGTAAAACGAATATTTGCCCCTCTTTCCGAAATCATTAATGGTTTGAAAAAATATTCATTCAGGCATCGATGTTTAACTCAGGACAAAACTAGCTGAAAATATGAACAGCGAATTCGCATTTTGCTTGCTAAGTCTAATTATGACTAGTTCCGCGAATCAAATACGTTCTCCTCAAATCCAATGTAAAACGTCTACTTCAATGAACTCTTCATCGAACTCCAAACGAAAAAATTCCAACTCATACCTCTCAATTCACATTATCCCTCATTTAATAGCATCATCGGCTTCGAAATCATCCTCATTTTATCCCATTGCTTCGGGTCTATCACCCACCCTCAGCAGAGTCTAATTAAATCTTTGGATATCAGGACTGAGTCGTCAGGACCGTTCCATGATTCTTAGAACTGTTCGATTTGATTGAAATAAAATCATTATTTTTAATTCTTGACTCCTTACCCGCGAAACTCAAATTTCAAAACTCATCAACTCTCGAGTGACGCACCATTTCCTAAACACCTCCTGAGCTGTTTCTAACTACATCTAAGCATAAAGCACGACATTACTTTTGGAGAAGACTCTCATGAAGGAGGAAAGATAATATATATCACCGAAATAGAGTAAATGTTTTATCAGAAATGAGCATAAAAATTAGAGAACTAGTTCCAATTCCTTTTCCAGCGCTTTGCGGCCTGAAAAGATATAACATAAGCTCTCATTAAAGAAAGAAGCTCTATGAACTAATTTGTCAGCGAAGTGTTTATTAATATCAACTACAAAGAACCTTGAAATTTTTTCAAAGTTTTCCTTGGGTTTTCAGTATTCGTTCAACAATTTTAGCCCTTGAATCATCGAGGTTATTTTCCTTAATTAAATAAGTCAAATTGATCCTTGAAGGAATTTTACTTATGAATGAGGATATCAGACTCCAGAATGTAGATATTAAAATCAAGCTCTTCTTTTTTACGTTCAATCACCCGAGTAAGCTGCTGATGGAATGCCTTTAAGCTCACAATATCACCCTAATTTTATTTAATGAAAATTATTATGAATGATAATAGGAATTCGCTTACGTCTTCAACCACAGTTCTGACTTTTTTCACTGTGTTATCTCTTTCGATAGGTTCTTCATTGACTATACGTCTCTCAGCTTCTCGTTGATTACGTTTTTTTGAATATGCTTCGCAAGCAGGAGGCTTTCGCTCACGATTAAATTCCGTATGAACGAACGTATACATTGCATCATCTCCGTGGTTCTCAAATGTCTGTGAGAACTGACAGTCTTCAAGCTATACAAAACCATTCGTTTGAAAAAAACAAACCGAAGATAAATTACTCTTCTTAGAAAATTTATAAAAAATGAACATCGTTCGAAAAACGGCAGGATCTCCTTCGATAACCGCTCGCAATTCCTTATAAGGAGCAATTTTCCATCGGTACTCCAGCTAATAATATCGCGAACGTCTGGATTCTATTAGATTTGATAATTCTCTTTCAGTTTGTTGGTAAAGTACCTCGAGCAGTTCATACAAGGTAGCGAGGAAGCGCTCATTGGAGATAGAGAGGTAAATTGCGCGACTCTTCCCTATTTTTTCCTTTAGGGTTAGTGTATTCTTTGATTCCATTATGAATTCTATTTGATTACAAAATAAATGACTAATTTTGGAGTAAATTAAGTTAAAGAGGTCGTTGATTCGATCTTGATTCGATTAATGACTATATCATACTTACCAACTTCTATCTTTGATTAAATTTTAATGGATTTAAATCTCTCTAATTCTTTTTACCCGGAATTAATTTGAATTGGAATTTCAGAATCGAAAATGATTTCTGGAAATTTTCAAATGATATGCTCTAAAAAATGGCGGGATTCCTTCCAAAGTGAAAGTTTTCTCGCGATTACGAAGTTTGAAGTATAAAATCTCATTGCTCGTGGCTGATTTGATGGTTTAATAAGAATGCTGAATTGTTTAAAGGCGGTATTTTTAGATTGCCAATTTTGGATCTTGATTTTTGAAATAGAACCAGTTTAAACAGAATAATCTCGAATACTAAAGATCAATATATCAACTAATCGCAAGAGAAATAACTCCACAAATTTAATGTAGAATTTAGTTCTTTTGAGAGGATATTAGTTAAGATGAAACTTGTTCTTTTGGAAGAGGTAGATGAATGTATTCGCAGTTAATTGTCGTGTAGTTAACTCAGTTTGAGTAAATTCGTGTCCTGCGTCATGAGATGATATTGTATTAATAGCAAGAAATCTAAGTTATTCGAGCTAAGATTGCAGTCGGATTAGGTTTACCGCCTTCTGCTAAACGAGCCTTAATTGAGCCTTTGAAAGAACGAAATCCTTTGCGTTTGGTATGTTCGACTATTGAAGGATGCTTTTTCGCGAGAAGTCCGCGAAGGGGTTAAATAGGTGGAGTATATCAAGAAAACAAGAATGAACCATCTAAATCAGAATTCAAGACACCTTCGAACAGTGAATCACTCCTTTTATAGCACTATTGAACTTCTGAGCTTCAAAGCAGCTTTAACCTATTTCCTTGCGAAAGAAAGATGGTCTCAATTTTGGCCACGTCCCGAAAAATACAAAAGATTTTTTCGTCTAAACGTGACTTCAGGATTGGCAGCTTCTGGAAGCTTGGCCTTTTAGCTGGAGTTAATTATGAATGTCACCCGCCGCTGCGCTTCTTGCAAATTCCTAAATTAAACTAAATGAAGTAGACAATAAAAATTTTTGGAAGACAAATGAAAAGTTGATAATCTCAATAAATTATATCATGGAAAAGTAATATCTTATCTAATGTTAAATCCATTTCTTGCAAAAAATGGATCGTTCGCAAGTCAGATAATATCAATAATTACCAAATAATGTGCATCCTGAAAATTGAAAAATTACTCAGCATACATTTAAGTAGATATTTGAAGGAAATAACTTGAGAAGTATCTCTCCATAAACGAATTAAATCGTCAAAAATTTTGGTTCGATGCTGCTTGTGGGAACATCTGAAAATTCTCATGAAAAGACTCTATTACATTCTGAATTGTTCAGCCAATTCTTATATGGATTCCCAAAATTCAAAGGCTTTGTAATTTTTCCGCGACTATTTATTTTAAATTTGGATACCTTAGAAAGTTCCAAAATTTCTCAGAGAAATCTCTAATCCAAGGGGAGTTTATGTCGAATTTCTTAAATCGCCTCTTGCTTCTGCTGACAAGAGGAAAAGATACCTTCTAAGATAGCCGCAAGTTAGATCATTCTTCTCAAGTCTGATTTTATATGGGAGAATGTGAACTTTTCAATCGCATTTCATCAGCTAAGGAATGAAAATGCGACTTAAAGTTGCTAGCTGCATTGAAAGATTATTTCTTTTCTGAGAGCAAGGACACTGGATGCAATGTGGATTTTTTCCCCATCTCAACAAATTTCAAAAGGAAAACCCAAACATATTGTTGTAAATAGTGTGAGAAGTGATGGTTTATTCGAAACTATAGCCAACACACAATAGTGATAATATCTCAACTTGTGTAAACTCTCAAAACAAAGTGAGGAAAGGCAATTTTGCCCTATTCAAATTTATTCCAATTTTATTTCAATTTTATTTTATTCAATTATTAAAGTAACCCGGAATGCCCTCGACCGAAGACGAAAATTCAGGGTGCTTATAAAGACTTTATGATAAAAATGACTATAGTGTTGAGATTTCCAAGCTCTTAGGCGTTACCGTATCTTTTAACTGCAAAGGGAGATCATAGTTTCCGAAATGAAATAAACCAAGTAAAAATATCTGTCCTACTGTCCTCCTTGGCATTTGAAATTTGAATCTAACTAAGATAAAACCGGAAAAAAAGGCCAAAGCCTCAAAAACTCAGACTTTCAATGAAATTCGATTGGTTTAGTTGGAAGGTTTTGACACTCGTCAGTATCTCACTAGGCTAATGCGATTCTGATTGATGAGAGATGAGACTATTCCTTAGGTGGACAATCGAGAAATATACTCAGTAACTTAGATGTTTTTCTCTTTTAACCTTATAAAATACTAAACTCAATTTCAATTTAAATACTAAAAAGCCCGCCTGTGACACTCGAGCACCATTTTCCAGAGCCCAATGCCGAGAAACAGTTGACACCTTCCGCGTAAACCTGAAAGACGAGATATTCGCGAAGAATTGGGAATTGAGAGGCATACAAGTTTCAGGAGAATCGATTTCGATTTATTATAAACGAAAGGTTTCGAAAAATCAAATTTTGAAAGTTAACGAGATTAATTCAGTAAATTTGTTCGAATACTGCCAAAAGGTGAACCACTAAAGAATGGAATGAAAGACTTAATGGAAAATTCTGAGTCAAAAATACAGTAAACGGAGGTCTATTTAAACCTAGCCCAAACCCAATATATCATATCATTAAACAAACCAAATCAAGACAAAGGTCATCGTGAATTAGAATGAAAAGTCTAAAAGTCTTCCTCCTTTGGGCTATGATTAGTAATTGAATTTGGGTATTTCCTTTTCCTTACCATATAATGATTAGCTATTGGTGCTGTTGCAAACGAGAAAAATCTCACCAACGCAAATATCAGCAACGTAACCACTGCAAATACTAGTGACAGAAAGTTCGTTGATGAGAAGAACGCGACGGCTGCAGCAAACGCAACTGAAAGGAAACTCCCATGGGATTCTCATAGAAGACGGCTCAGGTTGTAAAAATATAAGTGTACACTTAAAATAGGATATCAACATCAAAGACTTCAATGCAAATGGGATCTGTCTGGGATAATATGAATTAGGATTAAACTAATATTACCGTTAACTTTTGTATTTTATTCCATATTCTTGTATTTATCTTGAGCATGATTATATTGGATTACTACTGAGTATATATATATTTAGTTATTAGAATCAACTCTCAAGCTAGAGCCTACCATTCAAAAGCCAAATATTCCTCATAATAATTTTTCGCATTTTCCTTTTGAAGATGAAGAGTTTAAGTGCTGTGACAGCAATAAAACACGTTAAGTTCAACAGCATTCTACTATCCATAGATCTTATTTAAAATGAAAGTATGCAACAAGAATTATGAGCTTGTAAGTCCAGCCGTTTGCTCTTAACCACAGTGAGCCCTGTGAGTTACTGTATATCTTTACTTGTCTAAATCATATGCTTATTTAGATGAAACAGACCGAGTTTGGACTATCTGATAATTAACAATAATGAATAGAGTCAATCAGAAGAAAAAATATATTTACCATGATATTATCAATCACTTTCTCAGTGTCAAGGTCCCACAGTTTTATTATCTCAGTAGATAAAGTGTTTGCGATCATTTTTCCAGTCGGATTCCATCTTGCACAAGTGATGCCTACTTCAAAATGAAATAATTAGTGATCTCCATGTCATTACTAGCTGAATAAGAAACTAGATGGAAAGAATAAAATATTTCAAATAAAAAGAAAACTCTGCTCTAAAATTATCTACTCGTTTTAACTCTCTCGAAGGTTTTAATGATTTTCCCTTGTCTTCGATCAATAATTGTTATGCAACCGGAGTAGATAGCAACTGAAAGCAGATTCCCATTGGTCGGTCAAACATCGATAGACCTTATGTATGGCTCTGACGAGATCAAAATATGAGAACTTCGCATCATAATGGTAATAATAATTCGGAAATGATGTTATTAGTAATTGCCTAAGAGGTTGAATCCTCACCTACACATACTAAAGAAAGTTTCGCAAACAAGCTTTTACAGAGGCATAAATAATGTATTAAAATGAATTTAATTTTGCGATATTACCCGTTTGATCAAATTCTATGGGTTCCTTAAAAGTAAACGTCCTCTTCTCAGCATCAAGGACATTGAGCTTATCGCTGCTATCTGTTATGTAGAGGAAAGGTTCTCCAATGCTCGAGCTCCATCGACAAACGCCATAGTCCACTAATAAAAAAAAAAGGAAAAGAAAGCAGGATTTATTTTGACAAATTATGTGTTGAATTGGGAGAAATAAAAAAGAAGAATTAGAGACACACACACAAACACAAAGACTAGTTCAGAATCGAATTCATTACATCCTTCATGAGGCATGTTAATATGAAAAATATAACTTTTGGTATTCACATCTGGAATCAAGAGCCCTCCTCTTTTGTCGATTGTTGCCATAATCCCTCCATTAAGATCGAAATCAAAACTTGTATGTAATATAAGCGGCTAAGGATACGAAATTGATTAATTACTCTTTGAGAAGATAGTATCAAATCATGAATTACCTTGTCCAGGCTATATTGAGAATGCAACGTGGATTTGCGATAAAGGCTGGCAACAGGAGCATCACTCCTTAGAAAGGAGTAAGTGTTAATTTTGAAGGGGTGGTAAGCGATTTTGCTGTTGATGCTAATCGCGGGAAGCATGTTTTGTCGTGGGTTATATGCCATATCTCCAGGCCCAACAACTGAAAAATAATATTAATGAAAAATGCTGGAGATCAGAAACTGAATAAACAAAAAGTACAGAAGTACATAAGCAAACAAATAAACTGAGATATATAAATACAAATCTATACTTACGGTCGTGAACCTCTTCAAAAGAATAAACTTTCCTCACTTTGTCCTTTCTTGAAACGTCGAATGTCTGCATATTGGCAGATGTTTTTCAAATCATGGAATAGAGAGACAAGCAGGCTCGTGTTTTGGATTGTCTTCACTTCTGGGTGGCGACGTATGGCTCTGACTAAACAGAATATTAAACGCTTAAAATCAAATGTAAAGTGATAGTGACTACCACTCCTCTTTTGCAGTTGAACTCCCTGAAACGTGGAGTAAACTTATTTTGTATCTAGCTCAACAATGCTAATCATATTGTCATAATATGTGCACCATGCCAGTCGCTGTGAAGGGACGATGCTGCCTATTCGAGCCAATCAGTTGAAAAATGAGAAAAGTGGATTTAATAATGTAGTTTTATGCCTGCGCGATTACTGCTGTCATGTTTGACCGCTTTGTTTCCCATTAACTCAGACTTACTCCGAATTTTGAGATGATTTCAATAAAATTAAATAACTTCCAAATTTGATTGATAATTGGGGGCTCAAATCTTCTTTAGTTAATTCGAGCTTCTGTAAGGAGTATTACAGTTTTTCAAAGATATCGAAGTTTCCAAAGATTAAATAAAATTTGCAAAAAGCTTTATTATTGAAATCACATGGGGTTCTTCAATATATTCAGCACAAAACTCTATAAAAATGCTTTTGAAATATAACTAGAGGTAATTAGTTCAGAACAGAAGATGATATTGTTTCCTTTTGTTATCTTGAAATTAACATATCATAGTATTTAATTGTGACTTAATTATTTTCCTTTGTCATAAAAGTAGACATTAATTCTTCAATCATCTGCATCATAGCAATTTGAAAAAGGCCACATTTGGAGGTTCAAGTATCTTATCAAATTTCCTCTGTTTTTCTCTTTTTTCCCCCACCCAAACTACAAAAACTTGAGGACTCTAGTTTCTTGGCCACCACATGAAGGACAAAAAATTTTCTAATCTGAAACCAATACTCTACCCATGAGCCTATTTCAATTATATGACAAAAACCAGCTTATGGCCTGAGAACAACTTCGGATATATAGCTCGAAAAATTCGAACCAAATCATACAAATACTCGCGATTCGCCTCTCATTCTATATACAATTATCATTATAAAGATTTTCCTCTCTATGAGTGATCAATACGGCATCGATGCTAAAACGAGGTTCCTCGTCCTTCATTTGGACGCTCACATGTCTGGCGCAGACATCTCCAGGATAATAAGAAAAACTAAGCAGACGGTTAGCAAATGGGTAAAACTCACTAAGCAAGGCAGGGACATCAGAACAGAAGGCAAGGGACGCAGGAGAACAATCACAGAAGAAACCGAAAACAAAGTTATTCAAATGGTCAAAGAGAACCCCGAAAAGGTAACTCTGAAAAAACTCGCAGCTAGCGTCGGGCATGCTCAGTCTGCAATCGGCAAGATTCTTGCGAAAAGAGGATTCAAATTCAAACCCTTAGATCAATCCAGAATATACGAGGAAGAAGAACGAGCGATCCGAGTGGATTTTTGTAAGAAAATGCTCGACGAGGACGGCAAGTTGATCTACCGCACCTTTTTCTCCGATGAAATGGGAATGGAGCTTAATAAGACCCATAAGAAGAAAGCCTGGCAGATCTCCACTGAAAAACTCAGAAAGAAAAACATATTGGCTAACATTAAGTTAGATTGTTGGGGAGCAATCTCGGCACAAGGAGCAACATCGTTAGAGATATACAAGAAGGGAACGAACGGGAAACTCTACCGTCGAATCATCGAAAGTCATAAGACAGAGTTTGAAGCGTTATATCCAGACGGAGAGTTTTATTTCATTCAGGATTATCATCCTGTGCATCGAATGAATGAGGATTGGATAGTGCAAGAGCAAAAAATCAGACTTATTAAATTGCCGAGACGATCGCCTGATTTGAATATCATAGAGGTTCTTTGGGTGGCAATGAAAAAGAAGATAGCAACTGATGGTCCTACTAGCGAAAAAGAATTGAGGGAGAGCTTGTTGAGAAATTGGGAGATACTTACGAAACCAGAGAGATTGCAAGCATTTTTTGAGTCTCTGCATAGTAGATATTTGGTTTGTATTGCGAAAGATGGCCAGAGAGTTATATAAGTATGTAAGGGTTGATATTTATTTATTACAAACAGTAATTACCTTAATTATTCCAGAATTTGATTGTTGTTGGGCTCTTGGATCAAGAAGATAATCGCATTCTATTTTTTCTACTGACTTTATGTCTCAAACTTAGGCAAATTTAACGGCTGCATTCAAAGATTCCTTTATTAATGAGAGCCTGCTGTAGAAAATCATTTTTTGTTTGAGTAATTTGAGTTTTAGGTTTCTTTACGCCATCTAAAATTGAATTAAAACTTAAGAATTCTTGCGTTTGTTTCTGCAGCTTTATCTTTCAAATATATGTAATTTAAGAAGAGAATCTTCAAATTGAGAGGTAATTTTATTAGATATCACGAAGAGAGCATAGTACAGACTGTAAACCTTCTAAAATATACTGAGGCTATTTAATTCTTTCAGTTCCAAACTTTCCAGGCTTCAAATAACAACATTTGCTAACTGGCATCGCATATAGAGCCCGAAAAATTAGAACCAAGTATTATATTATCATCCAAAGTTCATCGATTATTTCATAACATCTCTTAATACAGGTTTCTATGTGCGACAAATTTGGTATCGACGATAAAACAAGATTCCTTGTTCTCTATTTGGACGCACACTGGACTGGCCTCGAAATATCAAAAGTAATCAAAGCCTCCAAGCGGACTATCAGACGCTGGGTGGCACTCACTGAAAACGGCGAAGACATTCGAATAGAAGGCAGAGGACGTAAGAAATCGATCACAGAAGAAATCGAAAACAAAGTCATTCAAATGGTCAAAGAAGACCCTGAAGGAGCAACTCTATCGAAGCTTGCAGCTTCCACTGGATTCTCAGCGCGTTCAGTCTACCGTATCCTTGGCAAAAAGGGATTCAAATATCTGGGATATGATAGAACTATTGTATTTGATGAAGCTGAAAGACTGCTTCGAGTAGATTTTTGTAATAGGATGCTTGCTGACGATGGAAAATTGGTCTACAGGACATACTTCTCTGATGAAATGGGAATCGAGCTTAACAACTCTCATAAGTCTCGAGCCTGGCAAATCCCTTCTGAAAAAATCAAAAGGAGGAATTCAACAGCGAATGTGAAACTGGATTGCTGGGGTGCGATCTCGGCTCAAGGAGCCACTTCATTGGAGATCTATAAGAAGGGGATGAATGGAGACCTCTCTAGACAAATCATTGAAAATCATAAGGCAGAGATGGTCCAATTATATCCTGATGGAGAATTCTATTTTGTGCAGGATAATCACCCCTCACATCGAATGAATGAAGATTGGATGGTGAATGAAGCAAAAATTGAACTGATAAAGCTTCCAAGACGGTCTCCTGATCTAAATATAATAGAGAATCTTTGGTTTGCCTTAAAGGAGAGAGTGGCGACTGATGCGCCGTCTTGCGAGAAAGAGCTTCGAGATAGTTTGTTAAGAAATTGGGAGATACTCACAAGGCCGGAAAGGTTACAACTCTTGTTTGAATCCTTGCGTCGAAGATATATGAACTGTTTAGCGAAAAATGGCCAAAAGCTTACAGGTTAAATACTAAATAGATTATATATGCTTTTTTCAAAAAAGAAAAAATGCCACTGATCATTTTGGGTTTCTCTACCTAGATACATATACTCGAAGCAATTTAATGTCTAGGAAGAATTTTTTCAGCTGGTTTGAAATCCTGATTAATTTAAGAGGAGAATCTTTCAAAAGTAACATCTTATTTGGTTTCGTGATCCATGTGCTGATAAAGACACTTTGTCCTTTGGTAAGCATTTAGCAAAGATTCTCTTGGTCTGAAAACTTAGGGGCTTTACACAACGCTCTTAATGACCAAGGCTAGTTTACTAGAGTTCGTGAAATAAGCTCGAAAATTTGGAACCATATAAAAAATATATCCACATGCTTAAGTCTATAAATTATCCATTTTACGAATCTACATGTGCGACAAATTCGAAATCGATGACAAAACCAGATTCATGGTTCTTTTTTTTGGACGCTCATATGAATGCTCATGAAATCGCTCAGATTAATCAATCGCTCTGTAAAGACCATTTATGACTGGGAGGCAAAGATTCGAAAAGGCGAAGATATCAGAGTTCATAAGGGAGGGAACGGACGAAAGAAATTAATTACAGAAGAAACCGAAAACAAAATTATCCAGATGTTGAAACAAAATCCTGAAAGAGCAACTCTAAAAAAGCTTGCAACCAGCGTCGGACACGCTCAATCCGCAATCCATAAGATTCTTGCTAAAAAAGGGTTCAGATATAAACCATTTGATCAAAGTAAAGTCTATGAGGATGAAGAGAGAATCCTGCGTGTTGACTTTTGTAATCAAATGCTTTATGATGAAGGTACATTGATCTACAAGACGTTTTTTTCTGATGAAATGGGGATCGAGTTGAACAACGCTCGGAGAAGAGCTTGGCAATCAGCGACTGAGAAGATTAGAAAGAAAGTTGTGATAGAGAATATTAAATTAGAATGCTGGGGTGCGATTTCAGCCAGAGGAGCAACCACTTTAGAGATATACAAGAAAGGGATGAATGGAGATCTCTTTCGGCAAGTCATTGAAAATCATAGGGTAGAGATGGAACAGCTATATCCCGATGGGGAGTTTTATTTCATTCAGGATAGTCTTCCGGTGCATCGAATGAATGAAGATTGGTTGACCCAGCAGCAAAATTTGAAACTTATCAAATTGCCCAAACGATCTCCGGATCTAAATATAATCGAGAATCTGTGGATAGCGTTGAAGGAAAGAGTAGCGGCTGATGCACCGAGCAGTGAGAAAGAGCTAAGGATGAGTTTGTTGAATAATTGGGCGCTGCTTACGAAACCAGAAAGATTGCAGCCGTTTTTTGAAGGGTTGCATAGGAGATATATGGAATGTGTCGCGAAAAATGGTCAAAAGCTTCAAGGATAGTTAGGTTTAACTTTCTTTGATTGAAACGAGAATTAATTTGTATTTGGATATTTACAGGCAAAAGTAAGTTTCTATTAATAAACCTCGAGTCAGATCGATGAATCAGAATATGTAATAGTGGTCAAAATCTATATAGAGCAGCATATTCAGTGAGAAATCAGAGAAACATGAGAAGCACTGCGAATTAAGGAAGATTGAAAGGGTATCATTAAATTGCATGAAGTTCAATTCATAGCGATCTTTATTTCCTTGATTTATTTCAGCTTACTCTTACTAGGGATAAAATATATTAAACTCCTTTTCAAGAGAAGATAACGTACAGTCCCCAATCTCGCCGATGATAAAGCCCGAATAATTGGGAAAAAATAAAATTATTTTGTAGTTGTTTTATTATATAATATTTATAATTCCTAAAGTCTTTATATGAGTGACAAGTACGGCATAGATGAGAAAACAAGATTTCTCGTTCTCCTTTTGGACGCCCAGCTACCCAGTTCAGTGATAGCTAAAATAATTCGCAGACCTGAATGGACTGTTTCACGCTGGGAGTTGAGAACTAGAAGAGGCGAAGATATTCGAATTCGTAAGAAAGGCAGCGGTCTGAGGAAACCAAAATCTGAAGTCGTACCCGTGGATAAAGAAAAACTGCTACAAATAGAGTTTTGCAAACAGATGCTTTGCGATGGAGGTAAACTAATCTTTCACACCTTTTTTTCTGGCGAAACGAAGATTGAGCTGACCAACTCTCCCAGTAAAGTCTGGAATGTTCCTATTGAAACCATTAGAAAGAATGTAGTACCAGAAACCATTAAATTAAATTGCTGGGGTGCGATCTCGGCGCGAGGAGCAACGTCCTTACAAATTTCTGAAAGGAGCATGAGCAGTGAACTTTTCCGTAAGGCCATTGAGAATCATAAGAAAGAAATGGAAAAGTTATACCCTGATGGAGAGTTTTATTTCCTTCAAGAGAAAATACCGTTAAACAAGGTGAATGAAGAGTGGTTGGTAAACGAGCAGAACTTGAATCTTGTTAAATTACCCAAACAAACTGCTGAGCTAAATGTAATCGACAGCTTATGGGCGACATTGAAGGAGAGAGTGAGCGGTGATGTCCTGCCAAACGAAAAGGAGCTAAAGTCGAAACTGCTGAGTAATTGGGAGCAACTGACGAAACCGGAAAGGCTCAAGGCGTTATTTGAAGGACTATATCGAAGATATATGGACTTCATAGCGAAAGAAAGTTAAATTACAAAGTCGCGAAAATTTATCATTCTTCTATTTGTGTCTCGTGTCTCAGTGTGTTTGCATTTGATTAATTGATTCATAGAAATTTCTTGAGATGCCTATGTTTATATTCTAGCATGAGAAATGTATTAATTCGCGATCATAAACACCTGAAGACTGATGCAGCCAAGAAAATGTGAGCCTTCATCTACCGAAATCCTAAATTTATCGAGAAACATAGCTGTGCTTAATAGCCGTATATAATTCAGAATGAAAATTTATATATGCTAATTCAGTCAAAAGTTATATGTAATAGAGAAGTAAACATTCCTAGAGAATCCTAATTGAGCTCAAAAAATTAGGAAATGATTATAGAGGGTTGCT